>Ga0207699_10000004_pt1:0-100000 | contig 567333 bp, 501 predicted proteins | sample LARL51metaG_FD_184344 | JGI IMG/M metagenome (GOLD analysis project Ga0207699, IMG submission 184344) | Corn, switchgrass and miscanthus rhizosphere microbial communities from Kellogg Biological Station, Michigan, USA - LAR L5-1 metaG... | ecosystem: Host-associated > Plants > Roots... | reverse complement strand
ACGACAACGATGGCAAACCTGACTTATTCGTGGTGCGATACGGCGCGACCACGCTTTATCACAATGATGGCGGCGGTCGTTTCTCGGACTCGACCGCAGCAGCCGGCATCCCTCCGTACCCTTACCTGTCAATCTCCGCAGCGTTCGTAGATGTTGATCACGACGGCGACCTTGATATCTTTATTGCAGGCTTTGTCGATCTGTCAAAGGTGTCCAGTGCGGATGCAAAGACAATAATGTTTCCGGCTGACTTCGGCGGCGCTCCAAATCTCCTTCTGCGCAACGATGGCAACGGCAAGTTCACCGACATTACTACCCAGGCGAGAGTAACCGGCTCACTCGCTCGATCAGTCGCTGTAATAGCTACTGACTACGACAACCGGCGCGATATTGATTTGCTGCTGGCTAATTTCAGCGCCGCACCGACTCTGTTTCGAAACATGCGCGACGGTACTTTCGCCGATGTCGCCGCAGCAGCCGGCCTGCCCTCCAAGGGCCTGTTCACCAGCGTCGCCGCGGGAGACGTTAATAAAGACGGTTTCACAGATTTTTATTTTGCCTCCGCAGAAGGTCCGGGGGCACTTGCGCTCAGTGACGGCCGAAGCAAATTCAAAGTTGAGCCCGCACCATCAGAGCCCGACGTTAATCAATTCCATCAAAGCGCTGCGCAATTCGTCGATTACGATAACGATGGGTTGCTGGACATCGTGACGATATCAGACGGCGCACTTCGCATCCGGCGCAATGCAGGCAGCAAGTGGATCGACGTCACTGACCAGGCAGTGTCTGCCAAGAGTTCAACAGGTAAGCTGGCGGCGAGAGTTCTGGCTTCAGGAGACCTTGATGGCGATGGGGACATCGATTTCGTGGCGCGCACCGCGTCAGGTGATATTAGGATCCTCCGAAACGAGGGGGGCAATCGCAATCGATCTTTGCGAGTTGAGTTGAAGGGCAAGGTCAGCAATCGTAGCGGTGTCGGATCAAAAATCGAAGCTCGAGCCGGAAGCCTCAAGCAGAAGCTCGAGACCTATGCTGCGAGCCCCGCTCCTGCTCCAGCCGACACCATCTTTGGGATTGGCAAGCGGTCGGCGATTGACGCGATACGCGTAATCTGGCCGTCCGGTGTTGTACAAGCCGAAACCGAAGTTCCTGACCTTACCTCCGGTGCCCGCACGCTCGTAGTTACCGAACTTGATCGCAAGCCCTCGTCCTGTCCTTTCCTGTACACATGGAATGGCGAGCGCTTCGAGTTTGTTACAGACTTCATGGGCGGCGGCGAGATGGGTTATTGGGAAGGACCTGGCGAGCACAATCACCCCGACCCGGATGAGTACGTTCGCATCAGAGATGATCAGCTCAAGGAGCACTACGGACATTTCGAGATTAGGGTCACAAATGAATTAGAGGAGACGCTCTATGCCGACCGGTTCCAATTGATTGCGATCGCGCATCCGTCCGATGTCGAGGTCTATCCTAACGAAGGTATGTCCGATCCCCCCAGGCGGTTCAAACTGTTTCTGACTCACAACGCACGGCCGCCGATCGCCGCCACTGATGAGCACGGTCGCGACGTTCTTGCGCGCATCTCAAAGCTCGACAGACAGTATCCCGATGATTTCGGATTCAATAAGATCCGAGGTTATGCAGACCAGCACTTTCTCACGCTCGATCTGGGCGAGGCCCCGATGCGGCGCACGGTGCTGCTTTTGACCGGGTGGACCGATTACGCGTTTTCGAGCGACAACGTTGCTGCACATCAAGCCGGGTTGAGCTTGAAGCCGCCGGCGCTTCAAGTTAAGGACGCGAACGGACAATGGAAGACAGTCATCGACGACATAGGTATTCCGGTGGGACGTCCTCAAACCGTGACTGTCGATCTGACTGGTAAGTTTCTGTCGAACTCTCGTGAAGTACGGATCATTACCAACATGCGTATCTACTGGGATCAGATTCTTGTCGACACTTCTAACGAAAGAACGCCGATTCAAGTGTCGCGTCTCAATCCTTCAAGCGCAGAGCTTCGATGGCGAGGCTTTTCCGCTGAAGTTACGCCCGACGGGCGCGAGCCTTTCAGTTATGACTACCAACTCGTGTCGGCAAGGTCTCCCTGGAAAACGATGCCGGGACGGTACACGCGCGAGGGCAATGTGAGAGAGTTATTGCTCCATTCCGACGATATGTTTGTGATTTCGCGTCCGGGAGACGAAATAGCTCTGGCGTTCGATGCCAGCAAGTTGCCTGCTCTTGCCAAAGGCTGGAAACGTACCTTTTTGCTCTACGCCGACGGATTCAGCAAAGAGATGGATATCAATTCGGCGAGTCCTGACCAGGTATTGCCTCTGCCGTTTCATGGTATGAAGGAGTACCCGTATGCTTCGCCGGTGTGCTATCCGATGACTGCAGCGCGACGGCGCTATGTCGACCGGTACAATACTCGAATAGTACGTTCTGAACTGTCCGGCATAGACGCAGTGATTGCCGGCAAGGAGTTGACGAGCGGCGCGGCGCGAAGTCCGCGATAGCCGTCTACGTTCGAGATAAGCCATGAAAGAAGTTGGAGAACACATTAGATACTCGGTTGCCGCTTGCCAGACTGATCTGCCAAATCCCATCGACCGTCGTCAGATGAGAGCGAACACCGATCGCATGCTGTCGATGATCGACTCGGCGGTTGAAGGAAGCGTGCCGTTCCTGCCCGTTCGGTTTGTTGTCTTTCCGGAGTTCGCGCATTCCGCGCCCGTTTTTCCAACAGTCGAAGAGCTGCTCGACAAGCTCGCGATCCAGATTCCAAATGAACATACAGAACGACTCGAGCAGAAGGCGCGCGAGCACAATATCTACCTTCAATCCGGGACGATGCTGGAGACTGATCCGAAATGGCCAGGCGTTGTATTCAACACCACGTGTCTGATCGGCCCCGAAGGGATTCTTTACAAGTACCGAAAGGTGAACACCTGGATTCCTTACGAGGTTCATTCAAGCCCACACGATCTTGAAGGCTATGATGAGCCCTTGTTTCCCGTAGCCAATACTCCGATCGGTAGAATCGGCTGCGCCATCTGTTACGACTGGCTCTTTCCCGAAGCGATTCGGCAACTGGCTGCTAACGGCGCGGAAGTGCTGGTTCGAGTATCGGCTTACATGGACCCGTGGGGCGCGACTGAGCCGATGAGTTGGTGGACTACTGTGAATCGCTGCCGCGCTCTTGAGAACATCGCTTACGTGGTGGCCGCGAATCAGGGGGCGAGCTTGAAGCACTATCCTCCATACTCATGGCCAGGCGGAAGTCAGGTCGTTGACTTTGATGGCCGGGTGCTTGCCGAAGCATCTCCCGGGCCCGGCGAGCGGATCGTTGTCGCGCCTGTAGACATCTCCGCATTGCGACACGAACGAGAAGTCAGGCGGGGACATCACATGCTTGCGCATCTTCGAACCGAGGCTTATCCAGTCTACAAAAGGCACCAATACCCACCGAGGTCGAAAGAAGAATCAGCAGATCAAAGAACGTCGTACGAGCGCAACAACGAGTTGATAGATCTTGCGAAAGCCTCTCTCCTGCCTTCAGAGGAAAACTAGTCAGGCGGGAGCAGCTATGTCTCAGGTTATATAGTTCTCTCCTCCGCTGGCATAATGACAAAACTTGCTTTATCGACTATTCTCGCCCGGTTCCCGTTGCGCTAGGGTCGCGGCTCAGCAAATCCAGCATTTCGACCGTTCCCCGATTTACTCGTAGCCTCAGAGTTTTCTGCGAGTCCGCTGCACTATCGCGCGAATCTCCGATAATGCCTGCTTACGAATCTTGCGTGGAGAGACTGTGTATGCGAATTAAGTTGATGGTGGCAGCGTGGCTTGCGATCGCGGCCCTTGGAACGGAAGGGCTGTGTGCTCAGCAGGCAGCCACCGCGACTTTGAGCGGCCGGGTGATGGATGCAAATGGAGCGGTTATCGTCGGCGCGAAAGTCGCAATTACGCTGAAGCCTACGAGCGCCAGACGTGAGACCACGACAAATGAAGAGGGACTGTTTGTCGTCACGAGCCTGACTCCCGGTGAGTACGAAGTAAGAGTTCAGGAGCCAGGTTTCAAAACTACTGTACTCTCTGCGATTCCTCTCAGGGTCGGACAAAACGAGACCGTCGCAGTGACCTTGGAGGTGGGAGAGTTAAGCGCAACGCTCGAGGGAGACTTCTACCTGACACAACAGCCTCTTGTTGATACCTTCTCCTCGGTTGTTAATCGAGTAGTCGAACGGCGAGAGATTGAGAGCCTTCCGCTGAATGGACGCAACTTTCTTGAACTAGCGTTACAAGTTCCTGGGAACGCTCCTGCGCCCAACTTCGATCCGACCAAGACAAACACAGTATTGATTTCATCGGCGGGGCAGCTTGGGCGTGGGTCCAATGTAACGATCGACGGCGGTGACAACAACGACGATGTAGTTGGCGGCTCGCTCATCAACGTTTCACAGGATTCGGTGCAAGAGTTTCAAATCGCGACGAATCGCTTTTCCGCGCAGCTTGGCCGTTCAGGCTCATCGGTCATCAATATCGTCACAAAGGCCGGCACGAACTACGTGCACGGGTCGGGAGCATTCTTTTATCGAGACCGCAAACTGCAGGCGTTGCCGGCGACGTTTGATCGCTTCAATCCTGATCCGCCTTTTGACCGCGAACAGTATTCGGCCACACTCGGCGGACCCTTAGTCAAAGACAGGGCGTTTTGGTTTGGCGCGTTTGAATATCGAAATCAGGACGGCGCGGTCCTGGTTGGACAACGCGATGCGGCGACCAGATCCATAAAGCGCGGCTTCGCACCGGCACCGCTCAATGATCTGCTTGGAACAGCTCGCGGTGATTGGTTTGTGAACAATCAAAACAAACTCACGTTGCGCTATTCGATCGAGAGCGCGGACGACACCGGCGCGAGCACCTTGATACGCGCGATTGGGTCCGCCTCAGAACGTCAAGCGAGCCGCAATCGTTACCAGTCTTTTCTGAGCACCTGGACCGATGTCCTGAATATCGCGACACTCAATGTCTTCAGCTTCAGCGTTACCAACTTCATAAACAAGACCGAGCCCGTCACACCCGGACCGCAATTGACCTTTCCAAGCATTCAAGACGGGGCGTCGTTTCGTGTTCCCCAACAGACGCGGATGAACCGGCTTCAATTCGCCGAGTCGCTTCAAACTGTAAAAGGGCGACACGTATTCAACGTCGGGGCTGAGTTCCAACGAATCGATGCCGACTTCAATCTCGGAGTGTTTGAGCAAGGACGGATCGAGCTCGTCCAGGACTTTCCGGCGTTTGATGCGAACGGGGACGGCCGTGTAGATGATAACGATTTGCTCTTCGCGGTAACGCTTCGGAGCGCCACTCCAAATCGGCCGCTGATAATTCCAAACGCCGACAACAATCACATCGCGTTCTACATTCAGGACGATTGGCACATGCGGCCGAATCTCAATCTGAACCTGGGATTGCGCTATGAACTGGACACCGATGTGAAGAACATCGACCACTTCAGCGATCTGAATCCGCTGATCTTGCCGTTTCTGTCGGGCAAGCGCGCACGTGACAAGAATAACTTTGGTCCGCGTGTTGGGTTCAACTGGTCGACGAAGAGCCAGCGCACGAGCGTTCACGGCGGTTACGGAATTTACTACGATCGGGTGATCCTGGAGATCAGCTCGCTGGAGCGCGGACTCGACGGACGTTCGCTCGCGATCGAGGTTCGCGCGGGCAACGTTTTCTTCCTCAATCCGATGGGTCAATTACCGCCGGGCGCTCCAACCCTCGCGAATCCGTTTACCGGCTTCATCCTCCCGGGGGCTGGAGCCGGCGGGATTAACATTATCGACAACAAACTGCAGAACCCAATGGTCCAGCAAACCAATCTGGGAATCGAACAGCAGATCGGCAGGGATTTTGTTTTGCGCGCGGACTATCTCCACGACTTCGGTACCCACTTCATCATCGGCCGCACGATCGGAACGGTTTTCAATCCGGTCGTTGGCGGACCGGATCGAGTGGTGAATCTCGAGTCAAGCGTCAAGACGAAGTATGATGGCTTGCTCGTAAGCTTTGAGAAGCGGTTCGCTCATCACTATCAAATGCGGGCGTCGTACACGTTCTCGAAGGCTTTCAACTACGCTAACGACGATCAAATCCCGTTCGCTGCCGGACCAATCGATTCAAACAATCTACAGTTGGAATACGGACCCGCGCCTAACGACCAGCGTCATCGCTTCACATTTTCCGGCGTGTTCGAATTGCCTTACGGGTTCACGATTGCGCCCATCTGGACCCTGGCTTCTGCCGTTCCGATGGATATCTTGCTTCCTGACGCCAGCACTAGAATTCCCTCGCTGCAGCGTAACGCCGGAGGCAGGCTCTTTCACAATGCCTCGGAGTTGAACGATTTCATCCAGCGCACGAACGCAAGCGGCGGTGTGGGCGGCCAGTTGCTGCCGTTTGTAAGTTCCTCAGCGCGCTTCAACGATCGATTCGATTCTTTCGATTTGCGCTTTTCACGCATCTGGAAGGTTAGGGAGGCGAGGCTTGAGCCGGCCATCGAGGTATTCAACCTGTTCAATGTGACGAACGTGCTGGGCGTCTCGAATGTGAACTACGCGGGCTATTCGAACGTGCTTGTCCGAGACGGTGATGATCCGAAATCGCCGGGCTTCTTGAAGTCCTCAAGTTTCGGTCGCGCCGTCACGACGGCAGGCGGAGTATTCGGCTCTGGTGGACCGCGAGCCTTTCAATTGGCGGTGAAAATTACCTTCTGAGCGGCAGGGAATTGCTGACGGTCCGCGGCCTGGTCCTAGCGCTCAGTGCAATATCGGGGTTATCATCGCTCTTCCTCTGCAACCTCTAATTGCCGGTTGCGATAATCACTTAATGGAGATTTGACGATGGCCTGGATTGAAGTCGTTCCGATGGATAAAGGTGATGAACGCCTGAGGGAAGCGATCGAAAAGGAACGCGCCCTTTACCCGGTTGAGTATGCGGCGCCGGTGCATCCAACCGCCGACGGGGCCTCGGGGATAGTGCAGTCGCACAGCCTGATCCCGGATGCGCTTTATCATGCGTTCTCGACGTTCGGTGCGCTTATGTCACCGGACCTCCCCCTGAGCCGCCGCCAGCACGAGATGATCGCGACGGTTGTTTCCGCGACAAACAGGTGCGTGTATTGAATAGACTCACACGCAGAGTTTCTGCGTCGCGTCACCCTGAACGAACATCTGGTCGAGGCGCTGAAGGCGGACTATCGGTCGGCGCCGATCACGGAACAGGAACGCGTTATGCTCGACTACGTGGTGACGCTTACAAAAGACGCGACGATGATTCATAAGGAGGATCATGATGTCTTGCGCGGCGCCGGATTCGAGGACAGGGCAATCTTGCAAGTCACGCTAATAGCATCGTGGTTCAATTACATCAATAGAGTAGCGGACGCGCTCGGCGTTGGCCGCGACGAGTGACAACATTGGCTGTTAATGATCAAGCGAAGAATCATCCCTACTCTGACCGTCGCTCCTTTTGTTTCGGTTGCGCTTATCGGGTTTTTCTGGATTCGCGCCGCTCACGCGCTCGATCGCAGCCGCCCCGTCGCTCGTTACGGTCATGATGTCTGGCAACGGGAGCAAGGCCTGCCGAACAATACCATTCGCGCTATTCTCCAGACTCGAGACGGTTATATCTGGCTCGCTACCGAAGAGGGGCTCGCGCGTTTTGACGGAGTCCACTTCAAAGTCTTTGACACCCAGAACACGCCGGAGATATTCAGTAATCAAATTAAGTTCCTGTTTGAAGACAAGCGTGGCCGCCTGTGGATTGGCGCAACGGGAGGTTTGACACTCTTAGAAAATCTCAAGTTCACCGCTCTCAGCGCAAGAGACGGTCTCTCTGACCCCTCGGTTTCGTCAATATGTGAAGACCGTGATGGCAATATCTGGATCGGCACTGCCGGCGGTCTCAACAGATTTCGCGACGGACGTTTCGATGCATACACAACTAGGGACGGATTGCCTAACGACGCCGTACGATCATTGTTCGAGGACCGAGCGGGAGTGTTATGGATTAGCACGCTCGGTGGGCTTGCCCGCCTTGCAGGCGGTGCGTTTAGCGCATACACAACCAGAGATGGGTTGCCCAACGACAACGTTCAGTCGGTGTACGAGGACAGCAAGAACAGGTTATGGGTCAACACTGCCGGTGGGCTTGCGGAGTTTCCTCCGAATTCGACTCCGAATTCCAAAGATGGACAAGTCACCCTGTATTCCAAATCTAGCGGGCTGTTAAGCGATCACATCTGGGCAATCAAAGAAGACAACAGTGGAACTCTCTGGATCGGCACAGATGGCGGCTTGGGCAGTTATACCAACGGAGCATTCAAGGCTTACACGATCGAGAGCGGACTCCCGGACAACAGCGTATGGTTCATTCACGAAGATCGCGAAGGTGCCCTCTGGATTGGAACCCCCGGCGGTATCGCAAGAATGGAGGACGGCAAGCTCTCGACGTACACGACGAAAGACGGCCTTTCGGATGACGTCGTCACGGCCTTGCTCGAAGACAGAGAAGGAAGTCTCTGGATTGGCACCGAGGCTGGAGGATTGAACAGGCTTCGAGATTCGAAGTTCACTACATATAGCACGAAGGACGGGCTGACCAACGATGTCGTATGGACAGTCCGCCAGGGCGCAGATGGTAGCATTTGGGCCGGCACGAATGGCGGCGGGCTGAACCGAATCAGAGGAGGCAACTTCAATTCGTACACAACCAGGGATGGACTTGCGAGCAACATCGTGCGAGCTCTTTGTGAAACGCGAGCCGGGGACTTGTGGATTGGCACTCCTGCGGGTCTCAGCCGACTGCGGGATGGAAGACTAACGTCCTACACAGTTGAAGACGGCCTATCGAGTAACGCCGTGCTGGCGATTGAAGAAGACCGGGAAGGCGTGCTGTGGATCGGAACGCTCGGCGGCCTGACGGAATTCAAGGACGGGAAGTTTATCGTCTACACGACCAGAGACGGGCTCACCGACGACAGCGTGACGTCGCTTCGAGCATCGACTAATGGCGGACTATGGATTGGCACTCGCGCCGGTGGTCTCTGCCGCATGGAGGCCGGCGGGTTCACATCTTACCGGGCAACCGGCTGGCTTGCCGATGACAGCATAAAGTCGATCTACGAAGATGCCGACGGCACGGTGTGGGTCGGAACGCGCCGAAGCGGACTAAGCAGGCTCAAAGAAGGACAGTTCACGACTTACACGACGAAGGAAGGATTATTCGACGATAGTGTCTTTCAAATCATCGAGGATGCCAGGCACGATTTGTGGATGAGTTCGCCACGGGGCGTCTTTCGCGTCAGTAAGACAGATCTCATCGGAAAGGCAGAGGGAAAAGTCGAGCATTTGGCTTCAACATCATTTGATACATCCGACGGCATGCTTAGCCGGGAGTGCAATAGCGGACAACCTGCCGGATTCCAGGCCTCTGACGGCAAACTCTGGTTCCCGACCGTCAAAGGAATAGCGATGATTGATCCGCGAAACATGCCAATCAACACACAATCGCCACCGGTCATCATAGAACGCGTGGTGGTCGACGGAGAGCCGGCAACACTGAACGAGCGGACGGACCTGCTGCCCGGTAAACAACGCTATGAGTTTTACTACACAGCGCTGAGCCTGGTTGCGCCCGAGAAGGTCCGCTTCAAATACATCCTCGAAGGATTCGATAAGGATTGGGTTGAGGCCGGCGCGCAACGAGTGGCTTCGTATACTCGAATTCCACCGGGGAGCTACAAGTTCAAGGTGCTGGCGTGCAACAACGATGGGGTATGGAACGAAACAGGCGCGGTTCTCGATCTGTTCCTGAAACCCTATTTCTATCAGTCCTACTGGTTCTACGCCCTGTGTATGGGAGCGGTGGGGTTGGTTGCGCTCGGAATGTACAGGCTGCGCGTCGGACGGATCAGGGCGAAGTTCAACGCAGTGCTGGACGAACGGAACCGCATGGCCCGAGAGATTCATGATACGCTGGCGCAGAGTTTCGTCGGTATCGCATTGCAACTTCAGGCCGTTGAGAAGGCGCTGCCCGACGCGCCCGCGACGGCCGAGCGGCATTTATCGCTGGCGCAAAGTATGGTCAGTCACAGCCTTGTCGAAGCCCGGCGCTCGGTGTGGGATCTTCGATCACAGGCGCTCGAAACCAACGATCTCGCGACTGCCTTGTCTGAAACTGCGAGGCAGATGACTGAAGGAACTCCTGTTCACGCCGAGGTCCTTGTGTCCGGCAGCAGTCGACGGCTCGCTACGCAGATTGAAAATAACGCGCTCAGGATTGCGCAGGAAGCACTAACAAATGCTCTAAGGCATTCCGGCGCGCACAAGGTCACAATCGAGTTGAAATTCGATGTCTCCAGTCTTGAGCTGCGAATCAAGGATGACGGCCGCGGGTTCGATGTCGACGGAGTGCTCGCGGCAACCGGAGGCCATTTCGGTTTGCGCGGCATGGGTGAACGCGTGGAACATATCGGAGGTAGTCTCTTCATAACTAGCAATGTTAGTGAAGGGACTGAGGTGTTAGCCACGATTCCGATTAAATGAGGCGCGCCCATGGGTGCCGGCCCGAGGAGTGCTCGAACTTATGAGCTCTGAACCGAGCATCAAGATTCTTCTTGCCGACGATCATTTTGTCGTGCGTATGGGATTGTCGACGTTGATCAACACTCAACAGGACATGACCGTTGTCGCCGAAGCTACTAACGGAAAACAAGCAGTCGCAATGTTTCGCGAGCATAAGCCCGACGTCACGCTTATGGATCTCCGGATGCCGGAGATGAATGGCGTCGACGCGATCATCGCGATTCGCGAAGGCGACCCCGATGCCCGCATCATCGTTCTGACTACGTACGATGGAGACGAGGACATTTATCGCGCGTTTCAGGGGGGCGCCCGTGCATATCTGTTGAAGGACATGCACCACGACGAACTGCTGAGCGCGATCCGGGCGGTTCATCAGGGACAACGATTCGTGCCCGCCGCGATTGCAAACCGGCTTGCTGAAAGAATGCCGCGATCGAAGCTAACGGCTCGTGAGCTCGATGTTTTGAGACTCATCGTGAAGGGAATGAGCAACAGAGAAATCGCTGCCACCCTGAACATCACGGAGGGCACTGTCAAGATTCACGTCAATAACCTGCTGGGTAAACTCGGAGTGAACGATCGAACTAAAGCCGCAACGACGGCTCTTCAGCGGGGTATTGTTCATCTTGAATAGGCACTATAACCATAGGCATAAAGATTCGTCACACTCTGGTTTAGTGACAAAAACAGACTGTTGGAATATCTTACCAGCGGCTCGTCCGGTGCTATCAGCGCTGTTCTCTGTCGAGCATTGAGATTCACCGTAGGCGATTGTCGGATTACACTTCAATCCATGATGCTGGAGAAAATGACTATGATTAGGAGCGCTCTGGTTCCACTATTACTTCTGCTGTCGGTTTCAGGCGGGACCGGCCAAACAGGCGATCATAAATGGCGAGCGGCCACGGAAAAGGAGCTCAAGGCGCTCATTCCGTCGCGCGTGACTGTCGAGAATGAACGCATCGAGACCGAGTCTCGCACCGCGTCGGGAATCACCGATGGCAACGGCAAATTCATCGCCGGAGTCGTAATGATAACGGCGGGCTATTCTGCTGAGGGTAAGTATTCCCATTTCTTCGTGACTCAAGTAACGATAAAGTGCGGAGATTTCGAGCTTCGCCCGGGTGAATATGTTTTCGGCAATAAGAGAACCGGCGATCAGGACACCCTCGAGGTCAAATTCTACGAGGCTGCGACCGGGAAACGCATCGGCGACTTGAAGGCGCACCTCGATCCAAAGCGCGGGCCGGTTCGCTCTCTCACGATCACACCACCGGGCACGGAAAAGCCGGTTATCAAGATAGGACGATTTTTCTTTGAGTACAGCATAGTCGGATAGCGGTAAGACGGAGTTCAAGAACCGAGATGCCCGAACGAACGAACAACCGAGCTCAGAAGCTCCTGATCGCAGGGTTCTTTGCGATACTGATCAACAGTTCCTACCTCGCTGCGTACGCGGATCCCACTCTCTTTTATTTTAGCCAAGTCGTGCTCCATCTCTTGCTCGGAACGATTCTCGCGGTGTCATTCGTGATTTTCGTTCTCAAACGATTGAGAACTTTGTCGTGGCCCATGCTGTTGTCGTCAGCGGTAATCGTCGCGAGCGCGGCGATGGGTTTTTACCTGATGATCTTTGGCTCAACTCGCCCGTACCGATGGGCGCTCTATTTGCATATTTGGCTCGCGATCGCCGGATCGATTCCATTGCTGATCATCATCGGCAAAGCAGTTCGACTCTACGCCGGTTCAAATCGGCGGTCACTTTCTTATGCGGCGATCGTCGTTTTTCTTTTTGTGGTTCCCATGGGCTCAGGCGCTTATAGCAGGCACGCAGCTACTTCACACAAAGTGATCACCAACCCGGATGACGTGCCGTTGACGATGGAGGGCGAAGGCGCAGGCCCGACCAGCCCATTCTTCCCGTCATCGGCAGAGACAAACGTCGGGGGAACGATACCTTCGACGTTTTTCATGACCGCCAGGGAGTGCGGCCGCTGTCACAAGGACATATACGATCAGTGGAACTCATCGGCGCATCATTTCGCATCCTTCAACAATCAATGGTACAGAAAATCGATTGAGTACATGCAGGACGTGATCGGCACCAGGCCATCCAAATGGTGCGCCGGCTGTCACGACCACGCAGTGTTTTTCAACGGGCGGTTCGATCGTCCCATAAAAGAGCAGATCGACACACCCGAAGCTCAGAATGGACTCGGGTGTACCTCCTGCCACTCGATCGTTCACGTCAAGAGCACGATGGGTCAGGCCGACTTCACCATCGAATATCCGCCTATGCATGATCTGGCGGTCAGCGATAACCGCGTGCTGAGGTGGGTACACGATTATCTGCTGAACGTGGCGCCTCAGCCGCATCGTGAGACTTTTCTGAAGGACTTTCACACGAAGCAGACACCCGAGTTTTGCTCGAGCTGTCACAAGGTTCATCTCGATGTGCCGGTGAACGGCTATCGCTGGTTCCGGGGATTTAATGATTACGACAACTGGCAGGCCTCGGGCGTTTCAGGGGAAGGAGCTCGCTCTTTCTACTATCCGCCGAAGTCTCAAAAGTGTGCGGATTGTCATATGTCGCTCGTTGCTTCCAACGATCCGGCTGCGCGCGAAGGCAAAGTACATTCGCATCGATTTCCCGCGGCTAACACCGCGCTGCCTTATGTGAATCAGGACGCTGAACAGTTGAAAGCGGTGCAGGATTTTCTGCAGGACGGACAAGTGACCGTCGACATCTTCGGACTTGTTCGAACCGGGGCACCTCAAGCAACTAAAGCCGGGAAGACGCCCGCTTCCGAAGAGCAACGCCTCGCAAGCACATTTGCGATTGGCGAAGAGTCGATGGACTTCGGCGCCCAGCCCGCATTCGTTTCGCAACCGGTTGAAGTCATCGCGCCCCTCGGCAAAGTCGATGCGGCGGTTAGGCGTGAAGATTCAGTTCGCGTCGAAGTTGTTGTGCGCACTCGAAAGGTTGGCCATTTCTTTCCGGGCGGAACGGTCGACGCTTTCGAGGCCTGGGTCGAACTCGAAGCCGTGGATGACAAGGGGCAGACAATCTTTCACAGCGGAAGCGTTGAAGACGGCGGCCACGGCCCGGTCGAAAGTGGCGCCCACTTATACCGAAGCCTGCTTCTGGATGAACACGGCAATCCCATCAATCGCAGGAACGCGTGGATGGCGCGTTCGGTAGCGTATGTGCGATTGATTCCTCCCGGCGCGGCCGACACGATTCACTATCGGCTGAACATTCCTGAGAACTGCGGCGAAAAAATCTACCTGCGGGCAAAGGTTAACTACCGGAAGTTCTCGTGGTGGAACACGCAGTGGGCCTTTGCCGGGATTCGCGATCCGGAGCAAAAAGAGTTTGGGCTTGCGCACGGGTATGACGACGGGCGTTGGGTCTTCAAGGGAGACACGTCGACCGTATCAGGAAAGCTGAAGGAGATTCCCGATATTCCGATAACTGTCATGTCCTATCAGGAAACTTCGCTCCGGGTCTTGCCCCGGAAAGCGCCGCTCCCTCCGACTAAGCCCTATCTCGACAGGTCTGTGCGCGAGCGATGGAACGACTACGGCATAGGCTTGCTGCTGCAGGGTGACATCAAGGGAGCTGAAGCCACTTTTCTAAAGGTTACTGAGATGGACCCCGATTACGCCGATGGTTGGGTGAATGTCGCTCGCGCGAGAATTCAAGAAGGGAACATGGAAGCGGCCGAGCAGATCCTGAACAAGGCCCTTGAGGTCGATCCTACACTTGCGAAAACACATTTCTTCATGGCCACGGCTATTAAGTCGATGGGTAGGTACGATGAAGCGCTCGAGCATCTTCGTTTAGCGGCGGCGCAATATCCTCGCGATCGAGTTGTGTTAAATCAGATAGGGCGGGTTCTGTTTCTAAAACGGCAATACGGCGACGCCATCGCCGCGTTCAAGGACGCGCTGAAGGTGGACGCCGAAGACTTGCAGGCTCACTACAACTTGATGCTCTGCTACCAGGGACTGGGTAATTCCGAACGCGCTGCGCACGAGCAGGCTCTGTACAAGCGCTTCAAGGCTGATGAATCGGCGCAATCTATTACGGGGCCTTACAGACAGCTTCATCCGGATGACAACAATGAGCGGCAACAAATTCATGAGCATCACTCGGCGATCACAAAGAGTGCTCCCGGCCCGGAGTATGCGGTTGTTCATAAGAAAGGCGAGCGCGTACGCGCGTCATCCAGGTAAGAAAGGCATAGGACAATAGTGAAGCATCCAGGCAGATCTCTAGGCGGCTGCATTCTCGTTTTGACGTTGTTAATACAGCAGATGGCTTGTGTGGGAGCCCCTGCCGAAGACTCATCCGCAGCGCGCGAGAAAACAGCTTCAGAGCAAACAAAACAAACAGCTGCCGAAGCCCAGGCACCAGCGCCGACTGAAGCACCGCGCTACTCCGGGCCGATTTCATTCAGCGACGTGACCGCGCAGGCGGGTATAAAGTTTAAACACAACAGCGGAGCTTTCGGGAAAAAGTATCTGCCGGAAACTGTCGGCTCCGGATGTGCGTTTCTGGACTACGACAACGATGGCTGGCAGGACATCCTGCTCGTCAACTCCATGAACTGGCCCGAGCACAAGGGCCAAAAGTCCTTTCCCGCTCTCTATCACAACAATCGCAACGGAACGTTTACCGACGTGACCAAAGAGGCCGGGCTTGCGGTTGAGATGTACGGAGTTGGCTGTGCGGTTGCGGATTACGACAACGATGGCAACGTAGATATCTACATCACCTGTCTCGGGGCGAATCACCTTTTTCGTAATTTGGGAGGGGGAAAGTTTCAGGACGTGAGCGCGAGGGCGGGAGTTGACGATCCGGGCTTCTCGACGAGCGCGTTATGGTTCGATTATGACAAGGATGGGAAGCTCGATCTCTTCGTATGCAATTATGTTGATTGGGCAGTCGATAAAGATCTCTACTGCACGCTCGACGGCAAGAACAAATCTTATTGCACACCCGAATCGTACAAAGGTCACAGCGCCACTCTCTACCACAACAAGGGTGACGGGACATTCGAAAATGTAACTCAGCGAGCCGGCTTGTACGATCCCACCTGCAAGTCGCTGGGCGTTGCGATGATCGATTTCGACAACGACGGCTGGATGGATCTGTTTGTAGCGAACGACACCCAGCCTAACAAGCTCTATAGGAACAACGGCAACGGGACATTCACGGATGCTGCCATGTCTGCCGGAGTCGCGTTTAGCGAAGCCGGCGTCGCCAGAGCGGGAATGGGAGTGGACGCGGCTGACTATGACGGCTCAGGACGCGCCAGCTTGATCGTCGGGAACTTTTCGAATGAGATGATGGCTCTATACCACAACGAGGGCACCGGGCTTTTCATCGACGAGGCACCCACATCCACGATCGGTCAGAATACGTTGCTGACGCTGACATTTTCGTGTTTCTTCTTCGACTACGATCTGGACGGTCTGCAGGATGTCTTCGCTGCGGACGGCCACGTCTCCGATGACATCAACACGGTGCAGCCGAAGGTCACCTACGCGCAACCGCCGCATCTGTTTCGAAACCTTGGAAAGAAAAAATTCGAGGAAGTAACTTCAAAGCTCGGAGCGGCGATTCAAAAGGCTATGGTCGCGAGAGGCGCAGCATACGGCGACTTCGATAACGACGGCGACCTCGACCTGCTGGTCACTTCGAACAATGGGCCTGCTCGGTTGCTACGAAACGACGGAGGCAATCAAAACAACATGCTTCGCGTCAGGATGATCGGGGCCGGCTCAAATCGCGATGGCATAGGCGCGAAGGTAACCGTCAAGTTATCCAACGGCCGCGCGCTATGGAACATCGTGAAGACCGGTTCGAGCTATTGCTCTCAAAGCGAGTTGCCGCTCACTTTCGGATTGGGCAAAGCGGATAAGGTCGCGAGCATTGAAGTTATCTGGCCAAACGGTCGAAAGGAAACGATACCTGAAATCAACGCCAACCAATCAATCATGATAAAGGAAGGGAAGGGCGTCGTTTCAACACAGCCAATCTCCTTCTCTGCGCCATAGTACAAGCTTCCCATAATCTGGCTCGTTTGATCGGCCCGCAAAAAAAATTTCCGGTTCACAAAGTTTTCTTTTGGCGATCACAACAGAACCGCGATAATATTCCTCTCTCCGTTAGTACCCCTAGTAGGTTGCGTAGCAGCTCTTCCATCGTCGCAATAACGAGTGCCGATTTACCTGAGGTGTATGGCCATAGACAGCGTGTTAATCCAACCTGGTCTTGGTGTGGACGCAGAGAAAGCTGGCGACTCCACTCTGCTTCATCATTTCTTCGAACGGGCAGTGCGCAAGTGGCCGCACGAGCCTGCGCTTGATGTCCCGCCTGGAAGCGGACGACCTGAGCGACGAATTGTTAGCTACGAAGAACTCAATCGCCAATCGAATATGCTGGCGGGGCATCTGGCTTCCTTCATAACCAAAGAATGCGTTGTCGCGATTCTTCTTCCGAGGACCAATGAATATCTTCTAGCCAGTCAGCTGGCGGTCCTGAAGTCGGGCGCTGCCTACACCTGCATCGATCCCGCGTTTCCAGACGAACAGGTGCGCGGCATCCTGGCTGACGCTGAAGCCGTGGTGCTCCTTACCGATCAGGAAGGAAAGTCGCGCGCGATCAATTGCGGTTACGACCCGGAAAACATTTTCGATGTCTCGCAGGCCACCACTCACTACGCTTTTCATTTTGATGCGTTCCCGGCGCGAGCAGAATGGCTGACGGAAAACAGTCTTGCGTATGTGATCTACACATCGGGAACGACGGGCCGGCCGAAGGGTGTGATGATCGAACATCGCAGCATTGCGAATCTGGTGGCTTCAGACATCGCGGAGTTCGATCTGAAGCCGGGCGATCGCGTCTCACAGAGCTCATCATCGGCCTACGATTCGTCGATTGAAGAAACGTGGCTTGCGCTGGCGACGGGCGCAACAGTCGTGATCCTGGATGACGAGACAGCACGCCTCGGTCCGGATCTGGTCGAATGGCTTCGCCGCGAACGCATAACGGTATTGTGCCCGCCCCCGACATTGTTGCGGACGCTTGGGTGCGAGAACCCGGAAGCGGAACTGCCGGACTTGTCGCTCGTCTACGTCGGTGGTGAAGCCCTGACGAGCGATGTTGCCGATCGATGGGGGAAAGGGCGCCGGCTGGTGAACGGGTATGGTCCAACTGAGTGCACGGTCACATGTGTAAGAGCAACGATCACGCCCGGCGAACCGGTAACGATTGGGTGGCCAATCCGCGGATTTCGCGCCTGGGTGTTAAACGAATCGCTCGAGGAGATCGAAGATGGCGAGAAGGGGGAACTGTGCCTGGGCGGTATCGGACTCGCGCGAGGCTATCGAAATCGCCCGGAACTGAACGAGTTGAGGTTCCCGACTGACCCGCGACTTGGACGCATCTATCGGACGGGAGACCTGGTTCATCGCAAGCCGGAGGGCTCGTTCATTTATCACGGACGGATCGATTCGCAGGTCAAGCTGCGAGGTTACCGAGTCGAGCTTGAGGCTATCGAGGCGCGGCTCGCCGAGTGTGAAGGAGTTCGTGAGGCTGCGTGCAGGATTCAGCAGGACGGTGCTCAGCAGACGCTTGTCGCGTTCATCGTGGTCGAGGATGGTCATGCTCTGTCATATGACAATCTAAAGGCTTCTTTGCGAAAGGTCCTGCCGGCTTACATGGTTCCGACGCGATTCGCGACGCTCGCCGAGCTGCCGACCACGATCGCGGGAAAGCTCGATCGACAGCAATTGCCGTTCATCGATGGGCAATGGCGAAATAACGGAAACGCATCAGTCTCTCCTCGTAATCAAGTAGAGTCGAGGATCGATGCAGCGCTGCGCGAAGTTTTGCGAATCGATCAGATTTCAGTGCACGACGACTTCTTCAACGACCTTGGGGGAGACTCCCTGCACGCGGCGGAGTTGATCTCTGTTCTTCGAGATGACCGGGCGACGGCTTCAATAACCGTGCGTGATCTCTATGAGGCTCGGACGATCGAGGCACTCGCCTTGCGAGCACACATCGCCGAAAGTGAAGGCGAGGATCAAAGCCAGGCAGTGCATCAGCGCGGCAAGCCTGTGATCGCCACTATTCTTCAAACTTTCTGGCTCCTGGGTGGGCTCACTGTCGCTTCTGCCGCGAGCTACGTGGCAGGCTTTGAAATTCTGCCCTGGTTTGTGAACAGTGTGGGCCTGGTTTCAACGTTCGTGTTCGGGCCGTTCATCGTTTTTGGGGGTCTCGCAGTTTATACGCCCATTGCTGTCCTATTCTCCGTGCTGGTCAAGAAAGCTCTCATAGGACGATATCGACCGCTGCGCGCGCCGGTGTGGGGAAGCTTCTACATTCGCAACTGGATAGTTCAACGGACCCTGCGAATAATTCCTTGGCGACTAATTGCCGGCACGATCTTTCAAGTCGTGGTGCTTAGGATGCTGGGTGCAAGGATCGGTGGGCGAGTTCACATTCATCGAGGCGTCGAGCTGCTGCAGGGTGGCTGGGACCTGCTCGAGATCGAAGACGACGTGACTTTGAGTCAGGACGCTTCGATTCGGTTGGTGGACTTTGATGAAGGCGATGTGATTGTTGGAAGCGTTTTCCTGGGAGCCGGAAGCACGCTGGATGTTCGAGCGGGCGTGGGCGGCAATACGCGGCTCGATTCGGAAGCATACCTGACCGCCTCGTCATTCTTGTCGGACGGTGAACGGATTCCTCGAGGCGAGCAGTGGGATGGCATTCCCGCAAAACCCGCGGGCAAATCTCCCTCGAAGCCTTCGGTCCGGTCCGGCCAGCGGACTCTTTCACCTCGCGGGTATTCTCTTGCACTCATCGCAGCTCGACTCGGAGTAATCCTTGTGTTCGCGCTTGCAGTTGAGTTGCCCGCTGTGGTTCTGATGCTCATCTACGGAATCGAATCGAGCAGAGCTTTGAACTGGTTTTTCAACCCGTCGTTCTCGATTTCAGCCTTGGCCGCTGGAGTCTTGTTGGCCGTCCTACCGATCCCGCTCGCCCTTGTCTTCAAAGGTTTCGCATTGAGGGTGATTGGAAGGGTTGAAGCCGGAGTCATCAGTCGATGGAGCGCGTCTTATGTGAGAGTGAGTTTGAAAACTGAAGTACTCCAGTGGGCCGGCAAATGGTTGAGTGGCACGCTCTTGTGGCCGGCGTGGCTCAGGTTAGCAGGAGCAAGCGTCGGCGGCAGGTGCGAGATCAGCACGATCATCGACGTTGTCCCGGAGTTGATCGAAATCGGCGATGAATGTTTCTTTGCCGATGGTATCTATCTCGGCGGGCCGCTTGTGCATCGTGGCACCGTTACGCTCGGAAAGACGCAGTTGGGAGATAACACATTTCTGGGAAACCATGCGGTGATCGCAGCCGGCCAGCGTCTTCCCAAAGATATCCTGCTGGGAGTGTGCACCGTCGCCGACGAAGAACAGATTCGACCGGGGACCTCTTGGTTTGGCCTTCCGCCGTTCGAGCTTCCGAGGCGTGAGATCATTGAGGTCGATCGACGTCTCACTCACGAACCGTCAATGATCCGGTACGTGAATCGCTGGTTCTGGGAAATGTTGAGATTCGGACTGCCGCTCGTTCTTGTGATCATCGTACGTGTGTGGTTCGCGTCAGTGGCTGCAATTCAGTCGAGAGTATCGGGTCCAGTGCTTGCGTTTGCTGGCGTGTCCTTCTTGAATCTGGCAACAATCGGCTTCTTGTGTTTGTTGGTCCTCGCGATGAAATGGTTCTTGCTGGGCCGAGTTCGACCGGGCGTGCATCCACTCTGGTCGTGTTGGTGCAGTCGCTGGGATTTTCTGTATGTCGCCTGGGGGTTTTACGCGAGCAAGGCACTATCGCTGTTAGAAGGAACGCTCGTGTTGACGGCGTTTCTCCGAGCGATGGGCGCGAAGATTGGTAAACGAGTTGTACTAGGAAACGGGTTCGCCCAGGTAGTCGATCCCGATATGCTTCACTTCGCAGACGGCGCTACGGTGAGTTGTCAGTTTCAGGCGCACACGTTTGAAGACCGGGTCCTCAAGATCGATCACGTCAGGATCGGCGGGGAGGCCACGGTTGGAAGCTCTGCGGTGTTGCTGTACGGAGCGCACGTCGGCGCCCGGACTAGAGTGGGGCCTCACAGTGTTGTGATGAAACACGAGACTCTGTTACCCGGGCACTCGTACGCAGGCTTTCCCACGCGTCCAACGGGGCACTCGTTTACGACTCAAGAGGCAGTCTCCGGCGCGGCGATACTCAGTGACGTTGGTTGGGCGGTGGGCTTCAACGATCCCTAGCCAGCCGTCGGAGCTTTCGCTTGAATTCCTGGGGATCAACCCGATGTTTGAACACTTTTGTTCCGTTGATGAAGATCACCGGAATTTCGTACCCGTATCGCTCGCGAAGCAGCGGGTCGTCGTCGATGTTGACTTCTTCCAGTACGAATTCTTCGCCACAGCCCGATGAGTAGATCGCCGATTTGGCCTCTTCGCAGAGATGACAAGCCGGGCGCGTGTATATAGTCACTTTGCATGTAGTCGTCATGCCGATTTGTTCGACCCCTCTCTTTGACTCGTGAGGATTTGTCCTGGTTGGGAGAAGCAACCGCTGATTTGCGCTGCCTTCGGTTCGCAGATCAGAGCAGATCCGCGAAACAGAGTCAGCAAATCAGCGGGTATTTTCGCCCGCTGAAAGTCGCTCAAAGGTACGCCGAACCATAACCCTTTGACTGCTTTGCTTGACAATCTTTCCGGCTACATGCTAAAAACCGAGACACTTCATAATACAGCAGTCCGGATGTTTCAGTTCAGTAGTTGAGTTCAGGCTCGATGAGAAACGTTCAGCAGAATTCATACAGTATAGGTCGGCGAGGCGCGCCTTGCGACTTCGTTGAAACTTGTCGTTTTAATCGTCTCTCTTATGACGGACGCGATCGTGGAGACCTTCGGCATGGACACCGTTCAGGATGCGAACCAGAAAGTTGAAGGCGAGGAAAAGCAACCAGTAACCGCAACGGCAGATACGGCAGATAAAGCTACACCACCGGCGCAGAAAGCGTCAGCATCAGCAGACAAACCTAAAGCCGCCGCGAAACCCGCAGTGGGGACTTCGGCGGGCGCTAAGACTAAAACCGTCGAAAGCGAGCCGGCCGACCCCGTCAACAGAATGCGGCGAACCATCATATGGACCGCTGTGGGCGGGTTCCTCGCGACCTGCTTCATGATGTTCCTGCGCTTTTTTCTTCCTAGAACAATCTTCGAACCCAGCACCATCTTCAGAGTCGGGTACGCAACCGATTTCGGTTTTGGGGTCGACACGAAATTTCAGCAAACATACCGCGTTTGGGTCGTTCGCAACGCCGAGAGACTCTTCGTGATTTACGCCCGCTGCACTCACCTGGGATGTACGCCTGACTGGAAGCCCAGCGAGAATAAGTTCAAATGCCCGTGCCACGGAAGCGGCTACACCAGTGAAGGAATAAACTTTGAAGGGCCCGCGCCGCGCCCGATGGACCGCGCTCACGTCGAGCTTGATCCTACAGGCCAAATCGTCGTCGACACCGCGCGCCTTTATCAGTGGCCGAAGGGCGAGCAGACTCACTTCGATGATCCGGGCGCCTTCCTTCCCGTGTAGTGCGAATTAACGTTGTGAAATCATGAGTAAAGCAGGCCGTCTGTGTTGAGCGTTAGGAGCTTAGCAAATGGAACCCGAAAAGCCTGATAAACCTGAGTTGAAAAGCGGCGCCGGTGTGACTGTCGTCGATGAAGCCCCGCCGAGCTTTAAGGAAAACGTAAAGGAAGAAATCGAACTCCTGAAGAAAAAGGCCGCGAAGGAATCAGTCCTTCAGGAACTCGACGATCTCAAAGACCCGACAAAAACTCAGATCTATAAGTCGATGTTTAGGGTCAAGCACGAGCCCACACCGCGCGCGCGGTCATTGGGCGTGCTCACGAATGTCTTCCTGCACTTGCATCCTGCGAAGATCAATCGCGACGCGGTACGCTTCAGCTACACATGGGGAATGGGCGGCATCACGTTTTACCTTTTCATCGTGCTGACGTTTACCGGCATTCTGCTGATGTTCTATTACCACCCGTCGAAGGGACAGGCTTTCCAGGACATCATCTACCTCGAGAACGACGTGCCGTTCGGGAAGCTCCTCCGCAACATGCACCGCTGGGGCGCGCACCTGATGGTGATAACGACGTGGCTTCACATGCTGCGTGTGGTGATGACCGGGTCATACAAGACGCCGCGCGAGTTCAACTGGTCGGTTGGCGTTGTGCTTTTGGTGCTGACTCTACTTCTTAGTTTTACGGGGTATTTGTTACCCGACGACCAGCTTGGGTTCTGGGCTGTGACCGTAGGAACGAACATGGCTCGCGCGACTCCGGGGCTGGGACACGAAGGACCGTTCGGAGCGCAGCTGGGAATGTCGCCTTACAACGACGTGCGATTCGCGCTGCTTGGCGGTTCGATCGTCGATGCGAACGCCTTGCTTAGAAGCTACATCTGGCACTGCATAGCGATTCCGGTGATTGCCAGCGTGCTGATGGCTGTCCACTTCTGGCGAGTGCGGAAGGATGGCGGCATATCCGGCCCTGCGCCAATTCAGCTTGAATCCGAGATGAAAGCGCCGGGCGCAAGGTCGGTCAAGAAACGAGTCGGATAAATGGTTCAGTGTTCGGAGTTCGTGGTTCCGGGTTTAACCCTGAACCTGGAACACTGAACCCGAAACCGGAGGCGTTATGGATTGGGGACAACTTTGGACGATCGGTTCGGCGCCTGACAACGTGCCCATCGTAGGGCTGCTCTTTCTGGTTCCGTTCTTTCTTTGGTTGGGGCTTCGTCAGGCGCGCCAAAACGATCGCCTCGCCGAAGAACTCGAAGGCGATCCCAAACTCGCCAAGACGCATCATCGCAAGACCTGGCCGTGGCGGCCAAACTGGTCACGCGAGCTTCACGTCTGGCCGTATTTGCTTCGCATCGAGTTTCTAGCGGTTCTTATCGTGACCGTGATCCTGTTCGTCTGGTCGATCACGCTGAACGCACCGCTCGAGGAACCGTCGAACCCCAACCTCACGATGAATCCGTCCAAGGCGCCATGGTACTTTCTCGGGCTTCAGGAAATGCTCGTGTACTTTGATCCGTGGATCGCCGGAGTGGTGATGCCCAGCTTGATGATCGTGGGGTTGATGGCATTTCCTTACGTCGATTCGAATCCGTTGGGCGTCGGCTACTATACCTGGAAGCAGCGCAAGGTCGCGGTGGGCGCGTTCTTGTGGGGCTTCATCATGTGGATCGCGTTGATTTTCATAGGGACATTCATTCGAGGTCCGGGCTGGGTGTGGTTCTGGCCGGGTCAGACCTGGGACCACAACGTCCAGCTCTACGAGATCAACCGTGACCTACCGGACCTCGTAGGTATTACGGGGCAACCGTGGAAAGGAATCTTCGGGTTGCTTGTGGTGGCAGCCTTCTATCTGATTGCGGGACTCGTGATTCACATCCTGATCTCGTGGAGCAAGTTCGAGAAGAAAATATTCGAGCGGACGACGCTCTTACAGTATTCGGTGTTTCAGTTCTTCGCGATAACGGTGCTGGTGAGCATGCCGGTGAAGCTTCTGATCAGGCAGGTGTTCCGCATCAAGTACGTGATGGTTACTCCGTGGTTCAATATATAGGAGCGATAGGACCATAAGGACAGGACTCAAAGATGGCAGACAATCCTCAAAGCGAGCAGTTAGAGAAGAGGGCGCCCGATGCGCCTGAGCCTGACCCGATTGCAGACCGCTCGATGAGCGGCGCGCTATTGATATCGTCACTCTTGCTGGTCGTGACGCTTGTCTGGTCGCTTTATGACGAGGTCGTCGGGCAACGGCCGTGGAAGACCTATCAAAAGGACTTCGTCTCGAAGTACGGCGAATATCTGGAAACTGCCAAGGACAAGCAAGGTAAGTCCGAAAAGGAAGTCGCAAGTTCGCCCGAATATCAGGATCTCGATCAGGCTTACAAGGACGCAGCCCGCGCTGCCAAGGAGAAGACCGACCCTATCGACGCACAGGTCAAGAGGATTGACGCCAAGATTACCGCCGTGACGGAGCCCTTCCAGAACGTGCGCTCCTACATAGTCGCCCAGACTTACAAGCTGGAAGTAACCCAAAGCGAATCAAGTAAGAACAGCATTCGGGCGGACATCGAAGACAAAAAGCAAAAGCAGATCAAGTTCGAGATGCCCAACGACGAGGGCAAGGAAGAAGCCAACTCGATGAGCTTTACCGATCTCGATGCGCTCTACAACAGCTTGAGAGATGAGAAAGCTCGACTCCTGGCCGAGCGAGTTCAAATCACGCAGCCTCGCGATGCCGCGCAGAAGAAGCGCGACGAGTACATGCAGGATCACCTCGGTGGTCTGACCGAGCAGCAAGTAGGCGCGCTCCAGCAAAAGGTCAAGGACTTTAAGTTTGACATCAAGCAGATCAACGTCGGCGGCATAGTCATCGATCGTTGCGAGTCGTGTCACCTGGGTGCGCGCGAGCCTATCAAGCTGACTAAAAAGAACATGGGCTGGACCGGCGAAGATCCGAGTGATGACGCCGAAGCCGCGGCGTTCGTATCGCATCCGAATCCTGATCTTCTCAAGACGCACGATCCCGACCGTTTCGGCTGCTCGACGTGCCACGGCGGGAACGGGCGAGGCACGACCTCCGTCGAAAAAGGTCACGGCAGATACGAGCACTGGCTCTGGCCGCTTTACTACAACGAAAACGTTCAAGCGGGTTGCAATCAATGTCACAGCCGGGACCGCGTGCTGCAGGGAGCCGACGTTCTGAATCGCGGCAAGAACCTGTTTCAGGTGCGCGGCTGCGCGGGCTGCCATCGCTATGAAGCCTTCGATCGTGAGGCGGACGCGCTGGGCAACGCGCGCCAGAGCATCAAGACCCTCGAGCTGCAGCGTGACGAAAGACGGCGCGAAATAACGCAGACCAGCGCCGCCGCAGACGCGGCCGCAAGCGACGAAGAAGCCACTCAGCTTCGCAAGAAGGTTGAAGCGCTTCGCCAAACGATTTCGCAGGTCGATGCTCGCATTGACGAGTTTGATATTCAGTCCAAGTACCTGATGCAGGACGTCAAGAAGATCGGCCCGAACCTCAAGGAGATTAAGGCCAAACTCCGCAAGGACTGGATACCAGTGTGGCTCTCGGATCCGCAGGCCTTCAGGCCCGGCACCAAGATGCCTACCTTCCGCCTGGAAGACGACGAGATCAAAGCCATCTCTGCGTTCCTCTGGCAATCCGCGCTTGATGTAAAACCGGCTACCCAGCCGCAAGGCGACGCGGCTCACGGCAAAGAGTTGTTCAAGACTCTTGGTTGCCTCGGCTGCCATTCGATCAACGGGCCGGCGATCGACATGGGCGATCAGGTGATCGGCGGCGACTTCGCCGCGAACCTGTCACGCGTGGGTGAGAAGAACAACTACGACTATGTTGTTCGTTGGGTGCACAATCCGCGACAGCGCCTCGCGCCTTATTCGCCTACACTCAAACGCGATCTGGTTCCGGCCGATTACAAGAAGAAAAACCTGCCGTTCGTGTTCGATGATGATCATTCGAAGAGCCCGGTCGATGGCCGCGAGCTTCTGATCCAGAACATGACGGTGATGCCGGACTTCCGGCTCTCAGATCAGGATACGCGCGACGTTGCGACATTCCTGATGTCGTTGAAGCGGCCCGGGGTTGATTATCAGAACGCGTCTTATCTTGACGATTCATCGCTAAAGGCCGACGGCGAGAAGCTCGTGCGAAGATACGGCTGCGCTGGATGTCACGAGATAAAGGGCATGGAAGACGAGCAGCGAATCGGAACCGAGCTTACGCTTGAGGGCAGCAAACCGATCGAACGCCTCGACTTCGCGTTGCTTCAGCAGCCTGCTATGCAAGGCAAAGATCCGATGACCGGCGAGGACATCAGACGCCCAGGCAGAAAAGAGTGGTATGACCACAAAGGCTTCTTCGAGAACAAGCTTCGCAGCCCGGGCATCTATGATCGCGGCAAAGTAAAGTCGCCCGATGAGCGGCTCCGAATGCCGAACATATTCCTGCCGGACAGCGATGTGACTGCGATCACAACCTTCTTGCTCGGTAGCGTCGAGACTAATCTTCCCGAGTCGATTCGATACAACCCCAACGGCCAGAAGAAGGCAGTTCAGGATGGATGGTGGGTCGTGCAGAAGTACAACTGCATGGGCTGTCACAATGTACTGGTCGGTCAGGACTCCATCCTGATGGGGTTGCCGATGTATCAAAGCGCGGATGGCAAAGAGCAGTTGCCACCTCGACTGACCAGCGAAGGCGCGCGAGTCAATCCTGATTGGCTGTTGCGATTCCTGAAGGATCCTTCGCAGGCAACACCCGCGGAACGAGCTTCGCTCGCGCAAGCAGTTGCGGGTCACGCGCAGAGTGGCGACGAATGGGCCGAAAGCACCGGCTTGCACGCGCAGCCGGGCGTCAATCGAAACGGCGTGAGGCGATATTTGAAGGCGCGGATGCCTACCTTTAACTTCTCGCCAAACGAGCTCCAGGCGCTGGTGAACTTTTTCATGGGCGGCTCGTCTCAGGCGCAGCCTTATATTCCGGAACGGCTCGATCCGTTGACAACCGATGAGCGGGGAATGGCTCAGGCGCTGTTCAACTCGACTGCGGCGCCGTGTTTGAAGTGCCATATGACGGGCGATCCAACCCACGACGCCAGGGCGACCGCGCCTAACTTCCTGCTTGCGCCAGATCGATTGAAGCCTGCCTGGACTCGGCGGTGGCTGCTCGATCCGCAATTGATCAGCCCCGGCACATCAATGCCGTCGGAGCTCTTCAAGCGTGACCAGGGTCATGATCGATGGGTCTTCAACGGGCCGACGCCGCCGGCGTTCCAGACTTATGAGAAGGACCATGTCGATTTACTCGTGAGGTACATATTCCAGGTTTCGCCGGGCGATCAGAAGCAGGCTGGCGCAGGCGGTGGCCCGACTGCGGCTCCCTCCACCCCGACGGCGCCAGCGAAGACTGCGATGACGGAACGGAAGATTCGAAATGGTAGGAGACTTGGGCCGGTAGCGGCGATTCGAGCTCCGTAGAAAAATCTCTGAAGCTGTAGGGGCGTCCCTCCGTGGGCGGCCCTTCCTCGAAATATCGAGGCTCGCGGAACAATGAGGGGCGCCCACGGAGGGACGCCCCTACAGCTTCAGTTGATTTTGATTGTGACGCTGAATCCTTACGTTGTAGTAAGAGATAAACCGATAGTCACGGAGAAAAGCAATGATAAAGAGAATAGGAACCATTTGCTTGATGGTAATGCTGGCGGCCGTATTGATCGCGGTGGGCTGCAAGGGGACAAAAAACAAGAACACGGCCAGCGAGGAGGCTGGAGGCAAGCCGCAATACGCTTCGAAGGGCGACGAAGGTACAATCACCGGAAAGATCAGCTACGACGGCCCGGCGCCCGAGCTAAAAAAGATCGACATGAGCCAGGATGCCAACTGCGCCGGATCTTCGGGTGACAAGACTGCGGACGATATCCTCGTCGCTGACGGAAAGCTCGCCAATGTGTTTGTGTATCTGAAGGGCGGACCGGTCGACAAGTTCTCGTTCCCAACACCGTCCGATCCAGTCACGTTGGACCAGCAGGGTTGCAGGTATCACCCACGAGTGATTGGAATCCAGACTAACCAGCCATTCAAGGTGACCAACAGTGATAGCACCACTCACAACATTCACCCCTCACCGAAGGTGAATCAAGAGTGGAACCAGATGCAGGCGCAAGGCGCTCCTCCGATCGAAAAGAAATTCCCCAGACCTGAGACGTTGATTCCCGTGAAGTGCAATCAGCATCCATGGATGAAAGCGAACATAGGGGTGCTTGCTCACCCGTATTTCGCGGTAAGCGCGAAGGACGGCACTTACACGATAAAGAACGTACCTCCGGGAACCTACACGCTGGTGTTCTGGCACGAGACGAAGGGCGAGCAGACGCAGCAGGTCACGATCGCGGCGAAGGAATCGAAGACTCAGGACATCACCTACAAGGCGGGAGCTACGGCTGGAGCAACATCCATGCAGATCGGACCCACGTTAGTGCTACCGTAATGCTTATTTCGTCATTAGTTGCTCGCTGAGGGAAGCCGATTGACTGACATAAAAGCCAGGCCGGTGAACGATACCCCGAATCGTGGACTCCACCGGCTTGCAATCATACTCTGTTGCATGACCGTCGCGTTGCTGATCGCCGGCGCCCTGGTTACCAGCAACGAGGCGGGAGATTCGGTGCCGGACTGGCCGTTGTCGTTTGGGCGATGGTTGATACGCTCGAACAACTTTATTGCTAATGTCCGATACGAATACTCCCATCGGTTCATCGCAGGGCTTGTGGGTTTCACTACATTGGCGCTTGCGGTATGGGCCTACTTCGCGGAGCGACGGGATTGGATGCGACGGCTGGGTCTGATCGCGTTTGCGGGTGTGGTTGCCCAGGGGATGATTGGCGGAATGCGCGTTTGGTTTCCGGAGTACAAGGCCCTGATCGCCGTACCGCACGCTCTGGTGGCGCAGAGTTTTTTTGCGGTTGCAGTGAGCATCGTGGTGTTTACATCTCGAAGCTGGTGGTTGCCCCGAGAAATGAAGTCTGATGAAAAGGGCTTGGCGCTGCGCACGCTCACCGGGACGACGGTTCTCGCGGTGCAAATACAACTCGTATTGGGGGCGGGCTTTCGGCACCAGGCTTTCGGCATAGCTCCTCACATCGTCGGAGCTGTGGTCGTTAGCGTTTTGATTGCGATCACTGTCGCCACAGTGGTGAGGCGTCATAGGGAAAATAGTTACCTTGCTCGTCCGGCGAAGTTCGTTATTGCGCTCTTGATTGTTCAACTCGGTCTCGGGATCGGAGCTTACCTTGCCAGGCTCACTTCGGCGGGGGAACCGCAACCGCTCGAGCCGATGATCTCATTGACTGTCGCGCATCTCGTCGTTGGTGCCCTGACGCTTGCGATGGTGGTTACATTAATGCTGAGGTGTCATCAGGTTCTGGCGCCGGCGCGGCAGCCGGGTTCGAGCTCGGTCGAGTCGCACAAGATTCATTCAGCGGCCAGCGGATCGGCGGTATAACTAATATGGAATCAGTTGCAGAGATTGCGAAGGTTGAACCAGGGCTGTCGGTGGTCGGCAAACTGGCCGCTTACTCGGAGCTCACCAAACCGCGGATAACTTTTTTGGTAACTCTGACAGCAGCGGCCGGGTTTTGTATGGGCTCAGCGGGAGGCATCGACTACGTCCGGCTGCTCAACATGTCTGTGGGAATCGCCTTGTTGTCTTCAGGGATTTCGGCGCTCAATCAATACCTCGAACGCGATCTCGACGGTCTGATGCGTCGAACGCAGGCCAGGCCGCTCCCCGCGGGAAAACTCTCACCCTCGGAAGCCGCGATGTTTGGAATCTCGCTTTCAATTATCGCGACAGTATATCTGGCAATGTTCACCAATGGTTTGTCGGCTTTTCTGGGCCTCGCGACGCTTGCGAGCTACTTATTCGTCTACACGCCGCTGAAGACGAAGACGACACTGTCGACGGTGTTTGGAGCGTTTCCGGGCGCAATGCCGCCGTTCATCGGATGGGTAGCAGCGCGCGGCCGGATCGGAGTGGAGGCGTGGATTTTGTTCGCGATCCTGTTCCTGTGGCAATTCCCGCACTTCCTTGCAATCGCGTGGATGTATCGCGACGACTACGCGCGCGCTGGAATTAAGATGTTGCCGGTGGTCGAGCCCGAGGGAAGAGTTACCGGCCAGCAGATTATCACTTACACGGTGTTGCTGATTCCGGTGAGTTTTCTTCCGGCAGCAATAGGGATTTCGGGTTCGGTCTACCTTGTTGGTGCTACAGTTCTGGGAATTGGCTTCCTGTTCTTTAGCGCGAGGGCTGCGCTTGTGCGGACTACGTGGCAAGCAAGAAAGTTGCTTCTGGCCTCGGTACTTTATCTACCGGCTCTTTTTGCGTTGATGGTGCTAAATAGATAGGAATGGTTTGTATAGGACGGTCAGATAGGTCCTATGTGAGGAGAATATGGGTAAGATCACAGGCGTGCTGGTGTTCCTCATTGCGATTGGGTCGGTGCTTCTGTTCGTCGGACAAAAGATGTTATTTGGCTCGGTGCTTTGGTGGTTTCCTGAAGGAATCTCCGAGCACGCGCCGAGAATCGACGCGCAGTTCATACGAACTCTGTGGGTGGTTGGAATCGCTTTCACCGCGGCGCAGGTTGCCCTCGGTTATGCGGTGATCAAGTTCGGACGAAAAGGTGACGCGCGAGCGGTCTATACTCACGGCAGCAATAAGCTTGAAGCTGTTTGGACGATTATTACCGCAGCCGTATTCGTTGTGCTGGCGATCCTGGGCCAGCGAGTATGGGCGCAGTTGCATTTGACGGCCGCTGCCGACGACGCAACCAGAATTCACGTCTTTGCGCAGCAGTTTCAGTGGAACTTCCAATACCCTGGCGCTGATGGGGTGTTTGGCAAGACCGAAGCTAAATACATTGACGACTCCGGTTTGAACTTCGTCGGCCTTGATCCCAACGATCCCGCCGGGAAGGATGATGCGCAACTGACAACGCTGATTGTTCCAAAAGACCGCCCGGTAGAAATCACGCTGCGATCCAAGGACGTGATTCATAGCTTCTTCGTCCCGGCGCTGAGGTTTAAGCAGGACAGCGTGCCGGGCATGAATATCAGGATTCATTTCACCGCGAACAAGGAAGGGAAGTACGAGATACCCTGCGCAGAGTTGTGCGGGAGTCTGCATTACAATATGAAAAGCAACATGGTCGTTATTCCGGCAGATGAATACGATCGACTGGTTCAAATGTCTGAGGAGAAGTTCAAGGAACAGCTGGGCGAGTTACTGCAAAGATACCAGTACGAGTAGAGAGAGTTCAGAGTACAAGGCTTCAGCCTGCATCGGAGGTCAGGGGATAAAGGCTGTACTCTAACCACAGGAGGCAGACGATGGCAGATGCGGTTCATCCGGTTCATGGCGAGGTTCATCGCCATCCCGCGCCAACAGGATTTATCCGGAAATACGTTTTTAGCACCGACCATAAAGTCATCGGCATACAGTATTGGTGCCTGGCTTTGTTTTCGGTGTTCGTTGGGATGGGACTATCGCTGCTTATGCGGTTGCAGCTTGGCTGGCCGGGACAGGAATGGGGATTTCTCAAAACCATCTTTCCGAATGCTGCAGAAAACGGGACGATCTCGGGAGAGCTTTATCTTTCTATGCTGACGATGCACGGGACCATCATGGTGTTCTTCGTGCTGACCACTGCACCACAGGGCGGGTTCGGCAATTATTTTCTACCGATTCAAATCGGCGCGGACGATATGGCGTTTCCAGTCCTGAACATGATGTCGTTCTGGATTACGTTCCTTGCGCTGGCGGTTTTGATATCGGCATTTTTTGCGGATTCACTCGCGCCATGGCTTGGGATGACCGCGGCCAGTAACGTTATAGGGCCCATCGGCGGATGGACCGGATACGCCCCGCTCAGTGCGCTCGGCGAAAAAGCGGGGCCTGGACAAGGTCTCGGCGTGATGTTGTGGGTCACAAGCATCGCGTTGTTCTGCCTAGCGTCGCTGCTTGGCGCCTTGAACTTCATCACTACAATGCTGAACATGCGCGCGCGCGGAATGTCGCTGATGAGATTGCCGCTCACGTGCTGGGCCTGGTTCACGACCGCGGTGCTCGCGTTGCTCTCGTTCCCGGTTCTTCTGGCGGCAGGCATCCTTTTGCTGCTCGATCATCTGGCAGGAACGAGCTTTTTCATCCCCGGCGGCGAATACGTAAGCGGGAAACTGGTCACGGAGCACGCCGGCGGCTCGCCGATTCTGTGGCAGCACTTGTTCTGGTTCTTTGGCCATCCCGAAGTCTACATTGCGATCCTGCCGGGAATGGGCCTAACCTCGCACATACTCTCGACCTTCTCACGCAAGCCTGTGTTCGGCTACCGCGCGATGGTATACGCGATCTTTGCAATTGGGCTTTTGGGCTTCTTCGTCTGGGGACATCACATGTTCATCAGCGGAATGAGCCCCTACTCGGCAATCGCTTTTTCGCTCATCACTCTGACGATCGGCGTGCCTTCGGCGATAAAGACTTTCAACTGGCTGGGGACGCTTTGGGGAGGGCAGATCCGCTTCACCACCCCGATGCTGTTTGCGATTGGCTTCGTATCTCTGTTTGTGTCGGGAGGGATCACGGGCCTGTTCCTCGGACAGACTTCGATAGATATCCCGCTGCACGACACTTATTTCGTCGTAGGACACTTCCATCTGATTATGGGTGTGGCTGCGATTTTCGGGATGTTCGCTGGCACTTACTTCTGGTTTCCGAAGATGTTCGGCAAGATGATGAACGAAGGGATGGGCAAACTTCATTTCTTCCTGACCTTCGCAGGGGTCAATGCCATCTTCATTCCAATGCACATAATGGGAATGGCTGGACAGACTCGCCGCTACTCTTTTCACTGGAATCCAAACACAGGCGAGGGGCTGCACTACTTGAGCAACATGACGCCGCTAACGCGCTTCGTCTCGATCGCGGCTTTTGTCACCATCACCTCACAATTGATTTTTCTGGTCAATCTGGTTTGGAGCTGGGCGAAGGGCCGCAAGGCGTCCGAGAACCCGTGGGAGGCGACTTCGCTTGAATGGACCATTCCGTCGCCGCCGCCGCACGACAACTTCGCGGGTATAGCGCCCGAGGTCTATCGAGGGCCTTATGAGTATAGCGTGCCGGGTGCATCGAAGGACTACGTGATGCAGAACGAACCGGGAGCGGCTGAGGTGCATGGGGACTAAATCGGCAATCGCAAATGGCTAATACGTTAACGACAGATATTGGGATCAAGCCTGGCCTTGGCGCTGGAGGCGGGAAGCGCGGTCCGCTCGGCGGAGACCCGCGTGGCCCAGGGTCTGACGATTCGAAAGACTGGCCACCGGGCTGGACAAGCGAAGACGCAGCCGAACCTCAAAAATATCGCATTGGGATGTGGGTAGCACTTGCAAGCATCCTCATGCTCTTTATTTCGCTTACAAGCGCGTACATTGTGCGGGGCGTCCCGGCGTTGGGCGGCGGTCTGGAAGACTGGGTGCCCATCGATATGCCGAGCGTGTTGTGGGTGAACACCGCGATGCTTCTGGCCAGCAGCGTCAGCATGGAGCTTGCACGCCGCGCGCTGAAGCGAAACGAGTATGCGCGGTTCAGAACCTGGATAACTCTGACCACCCTGCTGGGCATCGCTTTTCTTGCAGGCCAGTTGATGGCGTGGCGCCAGCTCGCGGCCCAGGGCGTTTTTATCAACAGCCACCCGCATAGCTCATTCTTTTACTTGCTGACGAGCTTGCACGGGTTGCACCTGCTGGGCGGCGTAATCGCGCTCACTTATGTCACATTGGCTGCGATGCGCATGCGAATAGGTTTCAAGCGGCGGACTGCGGTGAATGTCACGGCGCTCTACTGGCATTTCATGGACGGGCTTTGGATTTATCTTTTTGGACTGCTGTTCTTCTTCAGATGAGATCTGATCACCGGAGGAAATAGATGGCGGAAGCTAGAGCAGATAGTTTAGCGGTGAATGACTGGGGCGGAGGAGTACACCCATATCGCGTCGGGCACCGCAAGCTTGGAATGTGGCTGTTCATCATGTCGGACACACTGACGTTTGCGGCGCTCTTAGTAGCCTATAGTTACGCCCGCGCCGCAAGCGTGAACTGGCCCAAGCCATTTCCTTTCTCGCCGAGCATCGTCTTCTCGACGACGATGACGCTTGTGCTGTTATCCAGTTCGCTGACGATGGTCTTTGCGGTCGCGGCTTCGAAGCGAGGCAAGAGAGGCACCGCGCGCAAGTGGATCTTCGCCACGATGGCGTTAGGGCTGACGTTCATCGTCCTCCACCTGATGGAATGGAATCATTTAATAGGCGAAGGGCTCAGGCCTTTTGAACTGCCACCTGAGTGGCTCGAACCCAACGCATGGCCCGGCGCATCGCCGCTCTTTGGTTCAACCTTCTTCGGCATAACCGGGCTGCATATGTTTCACGTCTTGACTGGCGTAATCTATCTGGGCGTCGTCGCCACGCGCATCAAAAAGTTGAATGACGACGTCGAAGTGGTCGGCTTGTACTGGCACTTCGTCGACCTGGTATGGATGTTTGTTTTCCCGCTGATCTATCTGTTGTCGGTTGACTACAACGGAGTGATCAAACCCTGAGTTAGCGAGGATCCGAATGGTGGAATCGAAGACGAGAGAGATAAAAGCGTTGAACCTGGTCCTGCTGGCGCTTGCCGGGTTGTCGCTCGCGGTCGCGGTGTGGGACGTGGCGTCGGACACCTTCAGGGCGGGCACTGATGACGTGTTTTTGGTTCTTGTTTGCCTGATGCTGGCGCTGCTGTTCGCGATCCCACCGTTGATGTGGGCTCATTCGAATGGAATGCTCAAGAACCCGTTTGCGGATGAGGCGGTTGATGAAGGAGGAGCAGCGATGGAATTGGAAGCGGCTCATGAAGCGCATGGCGGGAGCAACCGCGAAAATGTGATTGTGTGGGGCGGCTTGCTCGGACTTACTGCAATCGAGGTCTTTTTGGCGTACATCCAGATCCCCACGACGCTCATGTTGATCATCCTGATGGGAGCTTCGATCGTAAAAGCGGCATTGATCGTTGCCTACTTCATGCACTTGAAGTTCGAACGCCTCAGCCTGATCCTCACCATCGTGCCCACAATCGTCGTTCTGCTGTGCCTTTTTGCCGTGCTCTTTCCTGACAGCTTCCGTTTGCACAATCTCAGACCGGCGGAACCGGTGCAGCAGGTTGAACACGAATGAACCGCGACACATTGAGTGATAGAATAGACTGAAGCTATGAAACGATGGCGCACATGTTTAGTTCTCGCTGCTGTGAGCGTGATAGTATTAGCGCTTGCGGGCCCTGCATTCGCTCAGTGCGCGATGTGCAAAGCCGCCATAGAAAGCTCAACCGACGCGGCCGCGGCAAGCAAAGGCTTGAATCTTGCAGCTCTTGTGCTGCTCGTCCCTCCTGTTTCAATATTTGCCGGATTGTTTGGTGTTATCTATCGCTACAGGAACTTTCAGGGGCGAAGAGGGCAATCAACCAGCGAATGAGTTTTGTTCCACAGGACTACTCTGGCGAGCGTCCTGTCTGGAGCCTTACTTTCAGAAGAGGAGCGTCCTCACAGGGCGCCCCTACGAGTATAAATGTTAGTCAACTTCTTGCCGACCCTTAACGCGATACTGAACGCGACCAGCGGAATTCTCATAACGATCGGCTTCTTTCTTATTCGCCGCAAGCAAATCGCCGCTCACCGCTCTTGCATGATAGGCGCGGTGATCAGTTCCAGTTTGTTCTTGATCTCATACCTGGTCTACCACATAGGTTTCAAGGCGGGAGTGAGTCGGTTTATGGGAACGGGATGGATACGTCCGGTCTATTTCGGAATTCTCATTTCACACACGATACTTGCGATTACAATCGTGCCTCTTGTAGCCGTCACACTGACGCGTGCGCTTAGAGGCCGCTTCATGCTACATCGTCGCATAGCGCGCTGGACTTTTCCGATGTGGCTGTATGTATCGGTCACCGGGGTGATAGTTTACCTGATGCTGTATCAATTCTATCCCTCGGCCAGGTGAATCAGGTTCTCTGCTCAAAGGATGTCCGGTCCGCCATGAAAGAAGTTCGCGGATATGCCGGATCAGTCCAGCCGTCGGGGTTGAGCGGATTAGTTTAGACGGCGTGGCGAATTTTGAAGCTCAGATGGCAGGTAATGAATGAGCGGCTTCACCGGGCAACACTCACAGCGCTGTTTCCAGTTAAAGCCCTGGCTGTTGGTCTTTTGATAAAAGCCGGGGCATTGGGTCGGCCCGCCGAGCCGGATGAACCCAACGTTCGGACGTTCGTAGGCGTGGGCCGTTGTTGCTTCCACGATTGACCCCGCGGTTGTTAGAGGAATTACGCTCTTACTCCTCTCCGCACTCGACGGCCGCGACTCATCAACTCAATGGCGCGTGGCTCTGTGAGCGACGCGATCCGAATCAACAATTGCGCTGATGAGCAGCTTTCTCAGTCGCAACTGCTGCAACGCTTCCTTCATCTCGTCAGGAAGCCTGTTCATCGATTTTGCGTCATCACCGAGAGTGCTCTGTCTCGGCATCTCGTCGGATATTGCGCGTATGAGTTTGTTTACGAAGTTCAGTTGTTGTCTTCCGTTGGCTCGATTCAGCATGATCTCTTCACCTTTTCTCTCGCAGCCCGGATTGAGACCTGGTGTGCTCGTCAGTCCGTCTAATGCATCTCAGCCCGGGTTTCAAACTGCGAGGCTCATTCAGAGTGTGTGCGCATGAGCCGGTTGCAATGGCCGTGCCACTTCACAAGCGGTCATGCTGATGAGATTAAGTGTTGCAGTGGAATAAAGTCGATTGACCGTCACCCGTGCAGGTATCAGAACTTGTCAGGTCAAAATGACAGATCGTGTGATTGTGAGCGAGGCTCGAGTGTTGGAAGGGCCATTCATGACGAGGAGCGAACAGGGGAACCCTGTTCGCTCCATCGCCAACGCGTCCGCTTAATTGCTATCAGCTAGCCTGCGCTATTCCGATAACCCTGGTTGTAGCCTCTCTGGAAGCCGTCGCGGTAAGCAGAGCTAATTGAGTCCCTGAAATGGCTGGAGTTGTTTGGATCATATCTCCGGCCGCCGCGGGCGTCCTCTACACCTCTATCGTAGCCGTCGTGATAGCCTCTGCTCTCAGCGATGTCATACGGACCCGCATCGTAGCGCGGGGTGTAGCCGTAATAGCCATAGCTATAGGCGCCGTAAGGGTAGTATCCATACCCGTACGCCCGCGGGAATGCATAGAGTCTTGGCGCTACAAACACTCTAGGGGATCGAAAGACGAAGCCCCCGCTCCCTTGCCAATGGCCACCTCCCCAACGACGACCCTGGGCTTGCGCCGTTGAGCCAAACATCAAACCACTACTGACCAGCAGAATAACCGTAAAGATTGTGGCTCGGATTACCTTTCTGGCTAAATCCGTTTTCATAATTATCACCTCCTTACTTCTACTCAATTAGATTACAAGCACCAGGCCAGAGTTGGCCAAAAAAAGGGCCTTCGTTAAGTCCAGAAATGGCGAAGGTTGTGGGGTTAGTCGAGGGACGCCTCGTACCGAATGATCGAAACCAGGACAGCAATAGTATGTCCTCTAAACCGCTTTTCGAGCTTTGTCCATTCGGCACGATTGCGCTAGTCTTGGTCGGGTGAATACGCGAACAGCTTCGATAGGTCATGCCGGCCGATTGACGAGCATAGGCGACATAAACGGCTTTCCGTTCGAGACATTCGAGGAGTTGCAAGCGGCGGTTGCGATACGCAGCTTCAATGTAGGTGTTGACGCGCTCGCCGCCGCAAGATGGTCTGACAACTTCAACAGCCCGATTAAGAGAGCAGTTGTTACTGCTCTTTCATTATTACTTCTCGGGGCGGGCCTTGCAGCCATCGTCGCAGCCTTCGTCACCAATGATTATTGGTTGCTTGCAGCCGTGCCGATTCAGGCGTTCGCGTTTTATACTTCTCACCCAGCGTCGCCAATTAGAAAATGGGTAACCATCGGAGGCGCGCTTTCGGTGGCTGGGTTTCTCGATCTGCTGCTGAATGGATTCTTGATAGCCGCGACGCTCGTTGCCTATGCTGGATTAACATTCGCGGCCGTTAGAGCGGCCGGCTACATTTCCAACTCTGGATTTCGAAAGGCCATTCTCTCAGATGAGCGGCTCTTTCTTGACGCTTATGCGGAGGGCGAGTGCACGTTGCGAAATAATCGAAGCGGCCGCGTTTATTCCGCATAAGCGGTGGATACGGTGCGTGGAGACTTCGTTTCGCGTGCTTGCCTGGTCAACCTCGCATTCGTAGAATCAATCTAGTAGACGACAGCGTGGCCAACTGACGAACTCACTCGTTTACTCCGGAGACAAGCTCAATAGTGGAGAACAATCAAACAATCAATGACGACGGATATTCCTCGTTCAAACCGGGGACTCCGAGTCGAAAGTATCCATGGGCAATCGTAGTTGTAGTGGTGCTGTTCGTAATAGTGCCGTTCGTCTCGTGGTACGGTACGTGGTTTGGCAGGCCCCTTTCGGACGCGAAGATGCAGGAGTACCTTCACGATCAGAATAAACCGCGCAACGTTCAGCATGCGCTTTCACAGATCGGGAACCGAATTATCGACGGCGATCAGTCCGTCAAGCGCTTCTACCCCGACGTCGTCGCAGCTTCTGAGAATAAACAACCGGAAGTGCGGATGACTGCCGCGTGGACTATGGGACAGGACAACACATACCAGGATTTTCATCCCGCTCTACTGACGATGCTGCAAGATCCCGTAACAGGTGTCCGGCACAATGCCGCGCTGGGACTTGTGCGGTTCGGCGACTCATCAGGTCGCCAGGAGCTCGTCGCTATGCTCAAGCCATATGCGGTGCGTTCGGAGGGAGCAGGAACGGTTGACCTCGTCGTTAAGGAGCCCGGAGTATCCGTAGCTGCAAACGGAACGCTCGCCCGATTGCGCGAGGCGAGCGGCAATACAGTCGAAATTCACGCTATGGAAGCGGGTCGCGTTGAGAGCATTTCGATTGCCAACCGCGCAAGCGTCGAAGCCGGAACCGAATTGATTACGCTCGCTCCTTCCACCGAGCAAGTGTGGGAGGCATTGAGAGCGCTTTATATTGTCGGCCAGCCAGAAGACATTCCTGAGATTCAACGATACACGCGACCGTCGCCGACCATTCCTGATCGAATTCAGAAACAGGCGACTTCGACGGTTGAGGCGATACGAGACAGAGCGGGAAGTGAGAAGAGGTAGCGTAGACTGTCCAGTCTACCCACGGCCTCATTAACGTAGAGTTCCTTGGAATACTCGATATAGGAAGCGCCGCAGACTGGACAGTCTACGGATTCAGCGTAAATCCAGTTCGACCTTCCCACTCAGCGGTGTCCATCATTTCGATAGCATCCCAGGGACAGCCTTCCAGAAACATTCCATCGGGACCTTTGCTGGTGCAGAGCTTGCAGCCGATACAGAGATTGGGATCAACTTCGATGCGGCCGTTTGGATAATAGTCCTCATCAGGCACCCAGAACATGCATGCGTCGACCGGGCAATACTCGACGCAAGCGGGTGAGCCGGCGCACCCCGTGCAGTTGTCCATTATTACGGCGAGTATCTTAGGCTTCTTCTTCCTAAGATCGGGCCGGCCGTGTGACATCGGCTCCAACTTCGCGAACATTCCAATCATCTCCGCAGCTTCTGCCATCGTGTCTCCTGATCAAATTTATCGGGTGCTGCCGCTCGGTTTCGTTAGCGTAAATCTACCATAAATCCGACGACACGCAAAAGCTCCGTAATAGTAAGAGCAAGGGCATCGTTGTGAGGGCAAGACTCGTGTGTGTCGCTGCATACTTGGAGCGCCAGCTGAACACTGCGAACTCGAGGGTCCGAAAAACATCTGCCATAGCTGGGCGCCCGAGTGCTTAGATGCTCGATGGATCACGTTGAGCCTATGCCCGATGTGGAGATTGACCAGAGGACGAGCTTCCACGCCGGCACGGTTGCCGTTAACCAACCCCCAGGCTGCCTTAGAAACCGCCGAAGAGTTGCTGTATATAGGGGACGTAGGTGTCGGCGCAAGCGTGGTTCCCTCCGATTGAACCGGTCTGTGCGGAAAAGTTCACCGAATTGCTCGTCACATGAGCGAATGTTAGTTCTACCTCACTCCCAAGATCGGTGCAGCCAGGCGGCATGATGGGCACAATGTCCGGGACATGGACGATCCGATAACTGTTTTTCACAGCCGTGTTGTAGGCTGACACAAACGTCGATGTCTCGACTCCGATTCCGTAGGCACTTATTCCAGCTGCAACCAACGGGCTTGCGAGGTTGTACATATACAATTGACCTGCTGGAAAGCTACCGGGCATGTTTATTCCAACATCCATCGCACAAAGCGTAGCCAGCGCCGCGCCAAGACTATGTCCGGTGATGTAGAGGGGAAGGCTTGGATCAAAAGGGCTGCCGCCAGTCAGCAACGAATAAATCTGCTGGGCAATTGAACCGGAGGGCCGGCTGTATGTGTATTCGAAAACGCCGCTTGCGGTTGGTTGAGTGCCGAGACTACCTTGATTATAAAGCGTGTAGAATCCTCCATGTACCATTCCATACATGAATGGATTATCAAGGGGATAATAGTTGCCGTTGTTTGAGCCGACGTGCCACGGCGCAGGAATCGCTTCAGCATCGTCGATCCACTCGTTGTAGGTCCTGGTTCCGCGGAGCGCGATGATATTCATTGGAGGTCGCCCCGGAATGGAGCCGGTCAAAGCGAATCCTACCGGGAAGGTTACGTATTCACCTGTTGTGCCGATCTCTGCTCCCGCGGCAATTGGTTCGGAAACAGTAAAGCCCTCACCAGGTTGAGAGAGCGTATTGCCCGGCCACAGGCCTGCAATTTGCGCGGCAGTCAGAATCGTCGAGCCGCTGGCAAACTGGCTGTAGGTCAAGTTACAACAGTTGCCGAGCAACAGAGCAATCTCCGCGTCAAATCCGGCGGGCAAGCTTGTCGGGGATGCGTATTGTTGGGGCTCGGTAAGCTGGCTAAAAGCAAACGGGGAATTAGTGGGACACGTCATATTCTTCTCCTGGCCAGGGGTTTGGCAGCATCTTCTTCTTTTTGGTATCGGCTTTCGGTGCGTGAGCCTGACCGCGATAACGGGGCATCACTTGATCTGTCCATTCGCGCGAGCTTTGCTCAAGAGGTTCTGTACTTCCTGCTTTCTGTTAGCGGCATCCTCCGGCGTCAAGCCGCCTCCCTCGATGTACTTCTGTAAGTTGTCGGCCGCCTTCGCGTAATCCTGTGAGCTCTTGTAAGCCCCGTACAATGTCAGATGAACATCGGGCAGATCCTTCATGTCGGGGAACTGCGACGCTACTTTGAGAGCCTGTTTCCCGTCTTCGATTGCGGCCGGAAGCTCAGCCTTCAGAAAGTGATTAATCGAGCTCGTCTCGAGTACCAGCGCGAGCCTTCTCTTGTCGGCGTTCTTCTGCGCCAGGTTCAATGCTTCGATCAACTCCATGCGCGCCGAATCCAGATAGGCGGCTTTCTCTTGCGAAGAGAGTTTCTTCGAGTTGAACTGCACCAGCCGAGTCCGGGTCTTTGCGACCATATGATGAGCTTCGGCCATCACGTTGTTGTTCGCGTAGTTCGCGTGACCGAATATAACGTGCGAGATGGACAGGTGTTTGAGCCCGGTCGAAAACTTGACTTTCTTCTCGCTGACTTTCTTGAACAGGTCGAGCGCCTTCTCCGCCATCTTGATGGCTTCTTTCTGCTTGTCGGGCGAAGGCTGATAGGTCAGCGCATCGGCCAGTGCAAGATAAGCGGCCGGATAGCTCGGGTCGTCATTGATCGCGAGTCGCAGTTCCCACTCCGCCTGGCTCGGTTTGCCAAGGTAATGCAGCAGGTCCGCGAGCACCACCCGCGCAAAAGCAAAGTCGGGATGCGCCGCGATCACGTCTCTCAAGTCCTTTTCAACCTGATCCAGATTAGCAATAGCGTTGAACCGCGCTTCGGCCAAAAGAGTCTTTGTTTCAAAGTCACTCGGCTTAAGCTGCAGCGCTCTTTGAAAACTCTTCACCGCCTCTTTTTCCATGTTTAGCGATTGTTCAGCGCGTCCGCGATACACCAGCGCTTCTGCATAGTCGCCACCGTCAGTTCTCGATTTCGAATCGAACTTGTCGTTAGCCTGATTGAGCTTTTCAATTGCTTTCCGGTAGTCCTGTTTGTTGAACAAGTCGACGCCCTGTTTGAACAGCTCCTCAGCGTCTTTCGGGGCTTTCACATCAGGTGGGAGATAGACGTTCACCTGTTCGCCCGGATCCGTCAGGCTGTCGTCGGCACTACCGCTTTCGCTGAATGCAAAGTTGATCGTGAACGGATATGTCTTCCCGGCTTCGACTTTCGCCGGCCATTCGCGTTTTGTGTTGGCGCGGACGAATTGGAGCCGGTGCTCTCCGGCGGGTACTCTAAAGGTGCGCACGACGCCCTTCTGAAGCGTCGCTTCGGGTTTATCGTCAATTGCCACGTCGACGCCGTCGATGTCAGGCACTCGAATCTTCAACAAGCCGAATCCACCGACCGGTCCTCGCGAAGCCAGGTTCGCGTAGGTCACAACCGACAGCGCGAGGTAGTTCGCCTCCACGGCGGTGGTGTTGGCAAACGGGTGCTGCTTGTTATTTGTCATCTGGGGCACCCGTTCATCGAGGTACCCGACAATCTCATCGAAGGTAACCTTGCCATCCTGGTTGGCGTCCGCGGCGCCGCTCAGACCATCGACCAGACAATAAGTGAAGACGCCGTGGTTGAAGTCGTCCTTTTCGTAGGAACGCTCGGTCTGGCGAGCTGCTGAAATGAAGCCGACGCCCTGCGGGACTTTATTCATCAAGTCGAGATATCTCTGGTTCGCGACGGCCGAGTCGTCGATGCCTCGCCCTAGCAATTGCACACCGCCGCTATAGCAGGTATCGGACAGGACTATCCCCTTCTTCGCTTCGAGTCCATCTACGGTCAGTCTAAAAGCTTCCATCCGCAGCGCCGTTTTTTCGGGGTCTCGAACGTCGGTGTCATAAAGCAGAAAGTAAGGGATATCACGCGTAGTGTTGGTCTTCGGGTCGGTGAATGGAAGGACCGCTCCGTGTGCCGCTATGTAGATGACGAAGAAATCATTGGGCTTCGCCCTCTTGAGATTTGCGAGAGCGGCCTGGACACTCGCCTTCGTGGCGTAGTCATCTTGCAGCGACGCGATGTGGTCTTCCTGGAAGCCCCCGCCTTCGGGGCTCATCAGGAATTCGCGCATCGCCTCGCAGTCTTCGGCGGCGTGCTTCAGATTCGAGATGCGATTACCGTCCAGATCCTGATCTCCGTATTGATACCGTGACACGCCTATCAAGACCGCCCAGAGCCCGACCTCGGCGCCCCGGTCAGAAGAGAACTCGCCGCTGGTAGCGCCGACTTTTATCTTTAACCCGCGCTCTTGTGTTTGTGCGGCGGTTTTCCTATCCGCGAACTGCACGAGCAAGGTTGAAACGATTAAAAGGACCAGCGCGCAACGCAGAATTGAAAGTCTCGGCATACTGCTTCTCCACTATTTCCTCGATAGCTGCCTGCGGCGAAGAATACTTAGCTTCGCGGCTGAGCTAACAAAGGGGCAAACAATAACTTCAAAACAATCATCACGGTTTGAGTGTTGGTGGCGGCACTGGCGTGATTGGTTGGCTGCTTCCTGAATTCGCAACCACTAATCCTGTGGCAATTCCCGCCGCCGCTGCCGCCGCTACGACGAGCAGCGTGTTCTGTGTGTTCCAAAACCCTCTGTTTTGGACTACGCTCGTCTGAACGCTCACGGATGCATTGGTGCCTTCAACCTTTGCAAGGATCGATGCTGCGCACTTCGCTGCGCCGGCGACGAACGGAACCGCAGCAATGCCACGCTTGTCGGTCTTCTGCCTGAAACTGGCTCCGGCAGCCACTCCCAAGCCAAGCGAGCCCAGGCACGGGTCGCCAAGCGAGAAAAGAACCGGCAGGTCGGGAAGCGGGTTATCGTTCTTATCGGTTACCTGTACCTGAACCTGGCGGGTGCTGCGCGCGCGGACGCTGAGCTGGGAACCCGAGGACACGGGACGCCCGAGGTCGTCGACTAATCGTATCTTCACGTCCTGCGGAACCTGCTGGTCCTGAACGGTAACCGAGCCGGTCATCCTGATTAGAGACGCGTGTGCGTTGCGAACGTTGACACCAAAGCTGGCGCCCGGCTCGGCCGCAAAAGCTGATCCGGCTGCTTCAATGTAAGCGCCAGCATCCGGGTTCAGTTTGACACTAAGACTCCCTTGCTCGAGCGAGGCGACGAGCACGTTGTGAGCTGCCTCGTTATACGTTCCGCGTGCGCCGGCAAATCTCACCGTTGCGCCTCGGGCAAGCGTGACCTCACCGAGTGAGTCGAATGCGACTCGCACTCTTCGTTCATCAGTCACTCTGATCAGTTCTCCGCCCCAGATCGACGTCTCACCACGTGTTGTGCGCCCGTCGACCGAAACATCGCCGGCGTTAAGCGAATTCAGCTTGATTAAGCCGAGCGGGCCGAAGCGCTCGGACGCATAAAGCCGGATGGGCTTTTCTCCGTCGGCGCCGCTGCCGCCTGCACGCGCCGGAGAGGGCGTCAAACTGGCAACAATCGCCATCAAAATCAATCCGGCTATATGCGATTTGATCTTCATCATCACCTCCAATGTGTGTGAATCGGCAAGGGGTCACGGAAGCGGAGCGATCTGCCGCAGTACCGGCAGATACAATTTAGCGTCTCCAGATCGGTTGAGCAATCGTATGCTCGCCGTAGAGACCGACTCGCCAGCAGTTGCCGAATCCGTCACGCTGGTCTCTCCGTCGAACACCGTCACGCGCACGCCTACAATCTCAGGATGGTCGCTGGCGCCGGTAAATCGCTGCTCGACAGAAAAGCTTTGCCCTCGCACAAGCGAAAGCGCTCGCAATTGCTCGGCAAGGTCTATCTCGAAGGCCGAGCCAACAACCTGGCCGCCGCTACCGAGGAACTCGTACTTCGCGCGAGTTACATTGAGGTTCGGATCGTAGAGTGCGTAAGAAACAGTGATGTTATTACCGCTGCGGGTGAAGCTAATAGTGGGAGGCTGGCGCGGGTTCGTGGCGTTGATAAAAATGACCCCGGTTGCGAGGTGAGCTAACACTGGCACTGTCACAGGAGACCCCGCGTTCTGTCTGAAAGTAACGAGAGAAGTAACCGTGTCTGGCAAGGCGTCGGCTGCCGCGATCCCGGTTGTCTTGCCGGCGAGCGCGGGAATCAGCGCGTTGAAACGAAGACAGAAGGATTGCGCACCACCCGGTTGGATGGTCACGACTCCGCCTAGATCGAGAGAGGTCGACGATCCATCGGAAGCGAGAAGACTCAAGCTGAAGTACTTCGTGTCGTTTGCATCGGCGATCTTCCTGGAGTCGACATCGCTTCCGGTTCGAGTTATCGAGTCAAGCGTCAGCACAAGCGGGGCGAATCCGATGTTCTGGACTGCGAACAACCCGCACGGATTCTTTTTGGCCTTTGGCGGCTTTCGTGCCGGGGAGACTGGCGACGGATTTCCAAACTCAACCACCGCTTTATTGCCCGGGATGACGACTCTTGGTTGCGGACCCCCTACGCTTACTGTAAACGAGCAACTCGACTTGTTTCCGGCGACGTCGGTTGCAGTACAGGTGACAGTTGTTACCCCAAGTGGAAAGCTGGACCCGGACGCCGGTAAACAAATGGTCGTCACGACCGCGGAATTGTCGCTCACGTTTGGAGCGGGATAGGTGACAACGGCAGACGTTTGCCCCGAGGGAGTTCCGACAGCTATGTTGGCGGGACAGGTGATAACCGGTGGTTCCGAGTCTACTACGATGACACTAAAGACGCAGGCTGCTGAATTCGAGGACGAATCGGTCGCAGTGCAAGTGACGAACGTAGTGCCGAGAGGAAAACGCGACCCGGTCTGCGGCGAGCATTGCACCGTTGCCCCCGGACAATTATCGGTTGAGGTAGCGGGAGGATAATTGACTACTGCGGATGACTGCCCCGGCAAGGGAGCCGTTACAATCGAATTTGGACAGACTATCCGCGGCGCCGTATCGTCCACCACTATGACTGTGAATGAGCAGTTCGGCCCCCCGGGTATCGTACAGGTGACAATCCTGGCGCCGACTGCGAAGAACGACCCCGAGGCGGGAGTGCAGGTTGCGGGGCCGCAGCCGCCGGCCACGTCCGGTGGTGGATAAGAAACAGTGCTCCCGCAGGTCGCATTCGTTCCGGTATGAGCTATCACATCATTGGGACAAGTAATTGTGCATGGAGCGACCGTCACCGTAAAAATGCATGCAGTATTATTAGCTGACGTGTCGGTTGCGGTGCACGTTACCATCGTAGTTCCGACCGGAAAAACGGAACCGGATGGCGGGTTGCAGGACGAGGTTACACCTGGGCAGTTATCCGCCGCGGAAGGCGCTGGATAATTCACCGCGGTTGGCACGCTCGATGCCACCGATTGATTAGGCGGGCAGGTGATAGTAGGCGGAGTAGTGTCGTTAACTGTGACGGTGAAGCTACAGTTCGCGACGTTGCCCGATCCGTCGCTCGCGCTGCAGTTGACAGCGGTCATGCCCTTCGGAAAAGTCGAACCTGATGGTGGATTGCACGAAGCGGCCGAACCTGGGCAGTTATCGACGACGGTTGGAGGTGGATAGGCCACAACCGCTGCGCACTGATTGCTCGCAGTGTTTCGCGTGATATCGGCCGGGCAGGTGATCGTAGGGGGCTGAGTATCATTAACCGTCACCGTAAATGTGCAACTCGGTCCTGCCGTGGTCGCGCAAGTTACAATAGTCACGCCTGCGGGGAAGAAAGAGCCGCCAGGCGGGTTACACGCGACGCTGCCGCAGGCGCCGCTGGTAGTCGGCGGCGGATAGTTTACTGAGGCCCCGCACAGGTTCGGATCGTTTGACTTCATCTGGTTTGCCGGACAGGTAATTGTGCATGCGGCGGCCGTCACAGTGACACAATGCGAAAACTCCGATGTGTTGTTCGAAGGATCGGTCGCTGTAGCAGTAACAAATGCGCCGACAGGAACTGCTACAGATAAAACCACCGAGATGGGCGCGTCACAGCCAGCGGCCGGCGTTGTCACGTTAGTCGAACCGATGAAGACCTGGCCCTCACCGTTTCCGGAGCCGTCGCACACGTTGTTCGAGAAGAATTCGACTCTGAATGTAGTGTTTTGCGTGCTGTTCAAGTTGCCGGTTATGGTGATCATACCACCAGCGCTCTGGGCCGAAGTCAGGTCCGGAAAATTCTGAGAAAGGTTCGCGCCCCCATCCCCATCGCACATGTCATTTGGTGTGACGCCTCCATCGTCGTTGAGATCAATTCCGAGTGTTCCGTTAGAAGAGAAGGAATTCCCGAGCACTGAATTACCAGCGCCCGCGGCAATGAAGATACCGGAAAAGCTGTTGAACGCGATGGTATTGCCAGCTCCTGCTGCTGTGCCGCCTATGCTGTTGTTACTCGAGCTCCCCAACAAGTTGACGCCGCTGCTGCTGTTGCCCAGGGCGACTGCGCCCGTAATGTCGGTGCCGATAAAGTTTCCGGTTATTTGATTACTATTCGAGCCGCTCAAAAAAACGCCGGCGCCACTGTTTCCCGAGATCACATTGCGAGCCGCAATCGCGGTTCCACCGATAGTGTTTCCAGACGACGACATGTCGATAAGCACACCGCTGCCGGCATTGGGCGACGCCGCAGTCCCGCTGGCATTAGTCCCAATCAGGTTTCCCTGGATGATGTTACTGCCCTGATTTATCGTGATACCGTTGCCTGAAAAGCGATTGATCACCAGGCCTCGCACGGTGATGTTGGAGGCCATCAATGTCAGCCCGTCGGCTCCAACTCCGGCGGCTGTGCCGTCGAGCTCTATGCGCGTCGCGCCACCTGTGGCTCCATCAATTGTCACCGCTTCGGTGAGGGCAGGAAGCGGCGCTCCGATTAGGCTCCCGACCATGATCGTGGGAGTTCCCGCGCCGAGATTAAAGTTGATCGTGTCGAGTCCCGGGTTGGTATTAGCCTGGTCGATTGCGGCTCTAAACGAGCCTGGGCCGCTGTCCGCAGTGGTCGTCACCGTGAAGGTGAGCGGCGCCGCTTGAATCTGAGCCGAATTCCGTCGTCCGATAATATGGCCGTCGACCGGAGTCGAAGCCCCCGCGCCGATATTAATGGTGGCAGGAACCAATATCAGAGCTGCTACAAACAACAGCCATACGGGAGAGGGTTTCTTCATTTCTCCTCCAGGCGCGCCCGCGAGGCCGTCGGTCTTGGGCGCATAGAGCCTAGCGATCCGTAGATCTAAGCCATGCGGATAGCTGTTGCATAGTTGATCGTGTCAGGCTTCTGACATTGCGAGGTGCTTTCGAAACGCCAAGGGTTCGTCGTTTTCTTCTCTTGGGTCCGAAACAAAGCCCCGAGTGCCATTCGCAAGATGCCTTGTTTCGAGTAATGCAACGGGTTACCCGGTCGTTTGGCTTCGAAAGCATATTCGCGGCTGGCTAAAAAGTAAAGGCGAGGCCCATGCCTGAGTGCTCGTCTGTTGCTTTCGTATTCGAGCCGTCCGAGAGGACCATGATAGCTGCAATTTGGAGTACCGGATTGCGTCCGACACTCCACTTTACGCAAGGTGGAACGGCTTTAGATTTGGATTACCAGCGCGCAATCGCGCATTCGCAATGATATGGGGCCAATCGAGCGCGGCGCAGTCGCGCAGTGGTTCGCGTTTTGTGTCTCAATCCCGCGGTATCTCTGGCGATCCCTCTTTTCTAAACTGAATCTCGTAGAACTCTGAATAGAGGCCGGCGCCCTCGAGCAGTTCGTCGTGAGTCCCGCGCTCGATGATCCTGCCGTCCTTCAACACGAGGATGACGCTCGCGCGGCGGATGAGCGCCAGATGGTGTGAAATGATGAGGACAGTCCTTCCTTCCATCAATCTGTCTAGCGCGTCGATTACTTGATCCTCTGATGCGGCGTCGAGCCCAGTGGTCGGTTCGTCCAGAATTAAGATCGGAGAATTGCGGATGATCGCGCGTGCGATTGCGATCCGCTGCCGTTGACCGCCGGACAAGGTGACGCCACGTTCACCAACTTGTGTGTCGTAGCCTTCCGGCAACTTGTCGATGAATTCGTCGGCGTTGGCGAGCTTCGCGGCCCGAATGATCTCCTCGCGATTAGCCTCGGGTTTGCCATAAGCAATGTTCTGCCATATGGGACCGCGAAAGAGCAATGTGTCCTGCAGCACAAAGCTTATCTGCCTGCGCAGCGATCTGAGCCTGAAGCTGCGTACGTTCTGATCGTCGATCCTGACAGCTCCCGAGGTGGGATCGTAAAAGCGGGGAATCAAACTGATGATCGTGGTCTTTCCGCTGCCTGTCGGTCCGACTAGAGCGGCAAACTGGCCGGGCTCAATTTTGAAACTCACGTCCTCGAGCACCGCACCTCGATCCTGATACCTGAACGAGACGTTGTCGAACTCGATCCTGCCTTTGAAGATGGGCGCTGGACGAGCCCGGCGAATTTCGCTCAACCTTCGCTCCGGCTCGACTCCGATGATTTCTCTTATCCGTTCGGCTCCGACCGTCGCCTTTGAGATGGTGTCGGTCATCTTTGAGAGGTCGCGCATAGGCTTGTACATTTTGCCCAGGTAAAGCAAAAAGACCACAAGCTCGCCCGAGGTTAGACCACCATTCATCACGAGTCGAGCGCCGTACCACAGAACGACGCACGTCCCGCAGGCAACGATGATGTCGACCGCGGGTGAAAGACTCGCTTTGATGCTTCGCGCCTTTAGGGCGATATTCATGCTCTCGAGAGTTTCTTTCTCGAGCCGACGCTCTTCATAGCTCTCGGTTGCAAACGCCTTAACCACTCGAATCGACGAGAGCGCTTCTTCGATCACCGAAACGATTTCGCCTTCCTTCTGACGCACGGCGCGGGCTGCCCGCTTGATCTTATGAGTCAGCGTATAAACCTGAACAAATAACAACGGGGCTACCGCGAGCGCGATCAGCGTGAACCGCCAGTTGAGATAAAACATCACGCCTAACATGCCGGCGAGCGTAAGGACGTCGACTACGATCCCCAGAAGAGCGTTCTGAACGAAATCCTGAATCGCCTCGATATCGCTCGTGACTCTGGTAATCAGGTCGCCGGTACGCGTGCGATCGTAAAAGGAGAGTGATAGCCGCTGGACGTGATGATAGAGGGTTTGTCTCAGGTCATGCATCACCCACTGTGCGACCTTAGTTGTCAGGTACTTCTCCGTATAAGAGGCGACTGCGCCAAGCGCCGCAATCCCGACGACCGAAATGGCGGCGAAGTTCAAAACAGCAAGCTTGTCTCGTCCGAAAACCGAATCGATGAAACTCGCCATCCACTCAGGCGGCGGCTTTTGGCCGATGACGTAGTCCAGCACAACCTTGATGGGCCACGGTTCCATCAGATCGGCGGCGCTTTCTATCGCTACCGCGATGAAAGCTATGACCAGCGACTTCCAATGCGGACGCAGCAGATAATCAAAAACCAATCTTTTGTTCATCGGCGGTTCCGGTAGTCGAACTGCTTGTGATGTAGCGTAGACTGTCCAGTCTGCGCCTTGCGCATGAAACTTAGAGCCTCGCGATTCCCGGCGCAGGTTAGACAGCCTACGCTACAACCGCGCCTGGTGGCGGATTCTCGTAGGGCGCTTTGAAGGGATTTACGACTTGATGTGGCCGGCTTCGTCACGCTGCCTAATATGATAAGCTGCCGGACGACCAGAGCAAAAGCGCTCGCGACGACATTCGCATAAATCACGGCTTCGGACCTGAAGTCCATCACCCCGTTGTCTGGGCAAAATCTCCCATCACCTGAGCGAAAGCTCGCAACAGCATGTTTCTTAGGCGTAGATAAGAGCTAGTAGCGCCGCCTCGCACGGGGAACGTAGATTGCCCTCAAAGCCGGGATGCGCGCATTATGAAAGTCTGCGAGATCGGTTGCAAAGCTAAGATTCAGAACGGAGAACGCGCATATGCCACAGACCCGGCACCTCGAACGTCACTTCACCGCCAGCAATACTGTTCGCGATATCGTCATAGGTATGTCGGACGGCTTGACCGTGCCGTTTGCGCTGGCCGCCGGTCTTTCGGGAGCGGTCGCTTCCAGCGGAATCGTGGTAACGGCCGGGCTCGCGGAGATAGCGGCCGGGTCGATCGCGATGGGCCTCGGAGGATATTTGGCTGCCAGGAGCGACGCCGAGCACTACGCCAGCGAGAAGCGGCGCGAGTTCAAAGAAGTGGCCGAGATCCCCGAGGAAGAGATGGAAGAAGTGGCTCAGGTCTTTCGCAACTACGGGCTCTCCAGAGAGCAGATCACGCCGGTCGTCCATGCGCTGAGCGAACACCCGAAGGCCTGGGTTGATTTCATGATGCGATTTGAGCTTGGATTGGACGAGCCCAAACCGGAGCGCGCCCGGACCAGCGCGCTGACGATCGGCGGAGCGTACATCGCGGGCGGCTTCATTCCGCTTGCGCCTTATATGTTCATTTCAACCGCGCACGTTGCGCTTCTGGTTTCCATTGCGGTCACCTTGGCAGCGTTGTTCATCTTTGGGTTCGTCAAAGGTCGATTTACCACGGCGAGGCCATTGCGAAGCGCGTTGGAGACTGCGCTTGTGGGAAGCCTTGCAGCCGGTGCGGCATTCTTGATCGCGAGAGCGATTTCTTAGCAGACGTGGAAAGCAAGTCCGACAGCTGCCAGCTTGTACTCGTCGGTTTTGCTCTTTTCTTCGCAGCTCGACGAGCGGGCAGCTTGTCGAACACGGACCAGGATAGGTGCTTCCCGGCACTCTCACAGCAGAGGAACTCATGATAGAGTACGATTTCAAAAACAATGCCTGGCAAGTTGTAGAGCGAAACTTTCCCCAGACGCGAAGCGCCCGGCAAAAACTCAAATTCTTGCTTCGATATGCGATTCTCGCGCCTTCGAGTCACAATACTCAACCGTGGAGATTTCTAGTCAGCGATAATCGCATCACAGTGTTTGCCAATACCGACCGCTGGTTGAAGATAGCGGATGCCGATCAGAGCGAATTGCACATAAGCATCGGATGCGCGATTGAGAATCTTCTGGTGGCGGCTGAGCACTTCGACTACGACTACAATGTCGACTACTTTCCCGAGGGCTCGTATCCTAGAGCGATCGCCGTCATCACGCTCGAGCCCTCGAGCAAGCCTTCATCCCTCCGGAACCGGGAGCTGTTCTACGCGATCTTCAAGCGGCATACGAATCATAGAGCGTATCAACCGCAGCCTATTTCTTCGGCGCACCAGAGCCGACTTGACGAGTGCTGCGCGGAGGAAGGCATCTCCTTGTATCTGACCAGCGACATGACCCTGAGGCGGAGAGTTGATCAGTTGATAAACCGCGCGGACGCAATTCAGTTTGCCAGTGCGGCCTTCCGCGAAGAGCTCGCTTACTGGATCGACCAGGGTGTGTTTGGCATTCCCTGGCTGGTGGCGAAGTTGTCCCAACTGTCGGTATCTCATCTCGAACTTTGCCACTGGGCGGCAAAGAAGGACTCCGACGTCTTGATGAGCGCTCCCGTCCTTGGCGTGATATGTTCACAGAGGAACGATCGCGAAACCCAGGTGATTGTTGGCAGGGCTCTCGAGCGGATCTATCTGACTGCAACGGCGCTTGGTTTGAGCATTCAACCACTGAGCCAGATCATCGAGGTCGCGGATGTCAGAAGCGAACTCACGCAACTAATTCCGGGTAATCCTACGTTCGCTCAGCAACCGTTTCGACTCGGTTACGCTGAGGCTGAGCGAGAACACACCCCCCGGCGCCCATTGGAAGATGTAATGATGTGAGGAGGTCAAAGGTTTGACCTCTGACTTCTGGCCTCTGTACTGAGATAAGCGAATGTCTTCTCAATCACCCGCCATCGAATTCCGACATGTATCGATTGGCTTCGACGACAAACCGGCGCTCGAGGATATCAGCTTACGGCTCGAACGCGGCCGAATGATTTGTATTACTGGAGTCTCGGGTTCAGGCATGTCGGTACTCCTTCGATTGGCTGGTGGGTTGCTGCGCCCTGATGAAGGACAGGTCTTGATCGAAGGCCGGCAGATCGAAGGCCTGGACGAACAAGAGTTGCTGGCACTGCGAAGCGCGGCGATTGGCATAGTCTTTCAGGAACAAGCGCTGTTCACCGGAATGACGGTATACGACAACACCGCTTATCGGTTGGATGAACACGGCTGGCCTGAAGACGAGATTCAGCAAGCCGTTGGCGAAATACTAAGCTTCGTCGGACTCGACGAGGATACCGACAAGCTGCCAGAGGAGCTTTCGATCGGCATGCGACGACGGCTCGAGTTCGCGCGAGCATTGGTCGGATGGCCCGAGATAATGCTATTTGACGAGGCTACATCCGGGCTCGACCCACTAAACGCGAGAGTCATCCTCGATCTTGTTATCCGCGCCCGAGATATTCATGGAATCTCGTCGCTCTACGTCACAAAAGAACTTCACGAGATTCCTTATCTCGCTGATCAATGTGCCGTGAAGGACGCCACGGGCGAGATATCCATTCGGAGTATCAAAGCCGATAAAGTCGATGAATCGACAATAGGTGAAGGCGTCGACAAGTGCAGCGTGATCGTTCTCGAACAAGGTCGAGCGGTGTTCTCGGGCACGCCAGCTGAATTCGAGGCAAGCGATCTGCCGGTGGTGCTCAGATTGACCCATCCAGCGTCGAGCGCGCCTTCTTCTGATGCCTACATCCCTGATCCCTGGAGTCAAAGCAAGACGCCTTATGAATGATCCGTCGACGAGAATCATGGCCTGGCACAAGTGCTTGCCGGCTTGAGACAATTGGGCACGCTCTCTGCGCAACACTACAACTTGATAATTGAGAAGATGGAGAGCCGCGTTGAGCTTTGATGCTTTCGATACGCGCCACAGAGTCAGATAAGCTGGGTATTCGGCGATCGAGACTTGATCGTGAAACACGACAAACTGAGAGGTTTGTCGGACCTTGAGGGCTAACCGATGATTGAATCTCGGCCTCCAAGTGAAGAGTTGATCCGACTGCTTTCAGAGTTCGAGCTGAAAGTCGGCGAGCTTGCTCTTGGGCTTCGTGAGATCGTGCTGGAAGAAGCACCCGCGGCAGTTGAGAAACTCTTTCGCGTATACGCGCTTGTGTTTTGGTATTCGCTCACCGGCCGCATGACAGACGCCTTTGTTCACGTGGTTGTCTATCCCAAAGGCGTGAATCTAATGTTCAATCGCGGCGCCGAGCTCAACGACCCTGACGGAGTACTGGTAGGCGAGGGCAAAATTATCCGTCACATAAAAGTGCGCCGGCCCGAAGATTTGAAGAACCGTCATTTGCGGAAGTTTATTCGTGCAGCTTTGAAACACGCCAAAGCAAGGTTAAGAGAGAAAGAACTCGCCGAGCGAGCACCAAGATCGAAGGGCCGGCCCTCTGCCAAAAGACATTCTCAGAGTTAGCATCTCTGGAGGAGCGATCGTCCGTCACTGAACCGGTTTCGTGGCGAGCAGTACGACGATAGCGCCGGTGGCTGGCTTCGACGCGCCGGACGCAATTTGCTCGAGCGTTAACGAACGACCGCCCGTCGGCTGAACAAAACCCATCAACATCACAGTCTCGTTCTCCTTCATTTTTACTACATCTGTGAATGTCCGCTGAGTAAACGTGGGAGTCAGCCTGCCTGTGCTCTGATCAACTCCGGTCAATTCGATCTTGATCTTTATGTCCAGGAGACCGTCGCCGACGGCCTGCGCGGTACCTTCGACGATCAAGCCCGTGTTCTCGTACTCTATACGTGGAAGGGCGATTGAAACGCCCTGAGATTGGAGCAGTTCCCGCTGATCGCGCGAGTTCGCTTCGTTTGACCGAAGCACCGGCATCGTTGCTGTTTGAATCGGAATCCGCTGTCCAACTTTCGCGCTGAAGTTCTCTCCCGTGCGCGTGCGCACCTGAAGGCTCGCTGTGAGTCTGGCTTTGCCGTCGGCAATCAGACGATTGACTTCCTCCTTGCCCGCTTTGGTCGTCGCGATCCGATCGACCTCAGCTCCGTCGGTCTCGACTATGCTAATCTCGAGCACGATTCCCCTCGTTCCGGTTGATGACTGTCCCTGCCCTTGAACTGAAGCCGTGACGGAAACCAGGCCGCAAATGGACAACACAACAGCCCAAAGACGTCGACTCATAAGTCACCTCCACGTTCTTGCTTATGAAATGGTGTGCTGCAGAGAGTATTAAGCGCGACGGAACCGTGAAAGTTCCAGTTCTGGTCGGCAGCTATTTTGGCGGAATAATGCTGTGGTCCAAGATGGTTGGAACCATGCCCGCGTCAGTCTGGTAATATTTCATAGAATCAGTCAATCGGGTGAGGGGGAATGTCTTATGTTTTGTAACAAGTGTGGGGCCGGTGACCAAGACACAGAATCTTATTGCAGGCGGTGCGGTGAGTGGCTGCCAGACCCGGCGGCCCGCCGGCGGCCCGGTCTATTCAGAAGACGGACGCGCGAGCAAAAGATAAGAAAGATTCGGCTGTTGGAAATAATGAGCGCCGCGTTAGCGATTGCTTCTGCCGTAATAATTTTTACATTTAGACCGTCGCATAGCGATGATGTCCTGCATTTGGCGGGGATTTTTTGCGTTGCCATAGCCATCTATCAATTAGTCAATTTGTACTTCGGATTAACATTGCAGCCTAAGCGCGGCAAGAACCAAACTGATCGAGAGATAGCAAAGAAGACCAATGATCTACCTCAGTCGCTCAACGATGGAGAGAGAGATTTTGTCGAACTTCCAAGCATAACCGAGAATACAACCGAACTGTTCAGGCAGACCTCCGAAACTGAGGGCCAACGCGGTCATTGACTAACACTGCTTCCTATTCTGGTGAAGATCGCCGTCTCAGAAATTTTTGCACCCCTCAGCGGAGCGTTGCCCGTATCCTGATGCGTGAGGCGCATTTCATTGATCGGCCCAAAGGAACATTGCGCAGTACGATGGCGTACCGTCTAATGCGTATAACGGAAGAATAAAGCCTTGAACGTGGGCTCAAGATCGCGTCATCAACGCTCTGATTTAATCGAATTGATCTTATGGAGAGTGTATGAACAAGATTCGTGTTTCGGCCGTCGCTCTAATCTCGGTATTTTCGGCCGCTCTGTACGCGTTGCCTGCCATTCAGGCCAGCGGACCCGGCCCATCAGAGCCATCAACCTCATCGGCTCGATTACTGAAAGCCTTGACGTTCAACAAAGACGTTGCACCTATCTTTTATAAGAGTTGCGCCGAGTGCCATCGTCCCGGCGAAGCCGCGCCGTTCTCGGTGTTGAACTACAAAGACGTGCGGCCCTGGGCTCGATCCATTAAGGAGAAGGTCGTCAGCCGTCAAATGCCTCCGTGGCACGCCGATCCAACCGTTGGACACTGGGCCAATGATCCGCGGCTTTCGCAAGCTCAGGTAGACACGATCTCCGCCTGGGTTGACGGCGGAGCGATAGAGGGCAATCCAAAAGACCTGCCGCCGCCGCCGCAATTCGTCGAAGGCTGGGGGATCGGAACGCCTGACGTGATAATTCAAATGCCAGAAGAGTATTCGGTCGAAGCAAGCGGTCCCGATGAGTATCAATACTTCGACACGCCGACCAACTTCAAAGAGGACAAGTACGTGCAGATGGCTGAGGCACGGCCAGGCAATAGAAAGGTTGTGCATCACATCATCGCTTTTGTCGTTCCCCCCGGTCAGCCCAGTCTCAATATGATCCCGAAGGAACAACGCTCGGCGGCGCTCGAAGGGTCGCTCAAGAACACGCCGTTCTATCGCGACGGCTTTTTGATTCGCATGAAGAAGGATCAGCCGGTCTACAATGATGGAAGCGAAGTTCCGGCCAATCTGAAGGGCTTCAACGCCGTCGACGATTTTCTCACCGCTTATGCGCCGGGCAGCGACTACGGCGAATGGAAACCGGGGACGGCGAAAAAGATTCCCGCGGGCGCGACTATTCGCTTCCAGGTTCATTACTCAAAGATAGCCGGCAGTGTTCAGAAAGATCGCTCGATGATTGGTTTGATCTTCGCTAAGCAGCCGCCTGAGAAGCTCATGAGAACGCGCGCGGTGGCGAACGTCTTCTTCGAGATCCCGCCCAACGCCGATCGTCACCGGGTGACCGCTGCGTGGAAGCCTAGTCTCGACATAAACCTGTATTCGCTGATGCCGCACATGCACTATCGAGGCGTTGCGATGGAGTACAAAGTCTTCTATCCCGACGGCCGATCCGAGGTGCTGCTGAACGTGCCTGCCTACAGTTTCAACTGGCAGATGGCTTATCGCCCGCAAGCGCCGATTCACATTCCGGCGGGGAGCAAGATTCAAGTTACGGGATACTTCGACAACTCGACGAAAAACAAATTCAATCCTGATCCGAACCAGGCCGTGCGTCAGGGCGAGCCTACTTACGATGAGATGATGATGGGCTTCATGGATTACACTGCGGAGAAGCCCCAAAACCTGGCGAAGATCGATCCGCAGGTGTTCGACAGGTACGTTGGTAAGTACGACTTGGGGAATAGCCGCGAGTATGTGGTGAGTAGAGAAGGGAACCGCTACTTCGGTCAGGCCACGAAGAATCCGAAGCGAGAACTCTTCCCGGCATCGGAGACCAGGTTCTTCATTCCTGAAATCGAATCACAGATCACGTTCGTGAAAGACGAAAAAGGCGAAGTGATCGAATTGCTCTACGATCAAAACGAAGTGCAAAGACACTGCAAGCGAGTAAGAGAAAACGCTGCGACTACCGAGAAGTAACCAACCGCTAACCCAACTGTAGAAGAGGAGGTGGATGATGCCGATGTCCGACAAGCTGCCAGCTTGTCGCCGTCTTCGGATGCGATCTGTGGAGACGACCACGACAAGCTGGCAGCTTGTCGGAGGCATTTCCACGGTCAACAACCCCGCTACGCCGCAGCAGCGACCTTCGCAGGCGCTTTGTCTGGCGATGACTCTCTCGGCTTGAGCGAATATCCCAATTTCAGACCAAAGATGAACAGCACAAAGACGATAGCCCCGAGCGCGAACAACGTGTCACCAGGCATTCGAAGCCATCGAAGCGTCGCCATCAGCGGGGTTCCCATGAACTCCGGACTCCTCGCATACCAGTAGCCCTCTTTTACCGAAGCCCAGGTTTGCAACAACCCGACCGGCAGCAAGCTCAACAGGATCATCAGCGCCAGGCCGATGTTCATTGACCAGAATGAAAACTTCAACAGCCCTTCCCTCCATTCTCGATCGGCCATCAACGCTCGCATGCACATCAACGTCAAGCCCAGCCCCAGCATGCCGTACACGCCGAACAACGCTCCGTGCGCGTGCACTGCTGTCGTGTTGAGTCCCTGCATGTAGTAAAGCGCGATCGGCGGGTTGATCATGAACCCGAACAATCCCGCGCCGACCAGATTCCAGAACGCAACCGCAATGAAGAAGTAGACCGGCCATTTGTACTTCGACACCCACGGCGCCGAGCGCGAGAGCCGCAGGTCCTTCATCGCCTGGTATCCAATCAACACCAGCGGGACAACTTCGAGAGCGCTGACGGTCGCGCCCCACGCCAGCGCCACTGTTGGCGTGCCTGAAAAGTAGAGGTGATGATTCGTACCGATGATCCCGCCGGCAAGGTAGATCGTGGCGGCGGCCAACGAGGCTTCGGCAGCGAGCTTCGCGCGGATCAGTTTCAATCTCGCGAACAAAAACGCTATGACCGTCGTGGCAAAGACTTCGAAGAAGCCTTCGACCCAGAGATGCACGACCCACCATCGCCAGTATTCCACTACGCTTATGTGGGTGTTCCTCCCGTACATCAAACCCGCGCCATAGAAAAGCGCTATCGCGCCGGCCGAGAGAGTGAAGACCAGCACGAGTTGCCTGTGCTCTCCCGTTTCTCTAAGGGCGGGCGCGATCACGCGGAGCATCAGAAACAGCCACAACAGGAGACCGATGAAGAGCCCGGCTTGCCAAACGCGTCCGAGATCGATGTACTCCCAGCCCTGATGACCCCAGTAAAAAGAGTTCGTTTCGCTAAACCGGTTGTGTATGCTCAGATACTCGCCGGCCAGAGACCCTGCCACGATTATTAGCAGCGCTACGAACAGCAGATTGACTCCGCGGCGCTGCCCCTTCGGTTCTTTCCCACTGACGAGCGGGCCTATGAACAGACCCGCCGCCAGCCACGACGTGGCAATCCAAAACAGACCGATTTGAAGATGCCACGTTCGTGTGATGCTGTACGGAAGCAATCGCGAGAGAGGTATCCCATACAAACCATCTCCTTCAACGCCGTAGTGAGCCGTCACCGCTCCCGTGAGTATCTGGATTAGAAATAGCGCGGCCACAACCACAAAGTACTTGAGGGTTGCCTTCTGCGAAGGAGTGACTTTCCATTTCAGAATCGGGTCAGTCGCGGGCGCTTCCATCGGCTCGGCCGGCGGCTGTGCGGCGTAGTACCAGACGAAAGCGCCAATGCTCGCGAGCAGCATCATGATGCTCACGCCGGTCCAGACTACTGCTTCGCCGGTTGCGACGTTTCCGACGAGCGGCTCGTGCGGCCAGTTGCTGGTGTAGCTGATCGTGTCGTTCGGGCGATTTGCCGCCGCTGCCCACGCGGTCCAAAAAAAGAACGAACTGAGCTCGCGCAGCTTCTTCGGGTCGGGTTGCGCACCTTTTGGAATTGCGTAACCTGTATTCCCATTGCTGAAGATGTCCGCGTAGTACTCCTGATTAGCCTCGAAGGCCTTTGCGCGCGCCGGGTCGATCGTCAGAGTATTCGTTGAAGCGTCAAACCTGTTCGTCCGAATCAACCCCTTCAACCGTTCGCGTAGCGCGGCTTGTTGCTCGGGCATCGCCGAGTCGTAGGGTGTGCCCAGTTGCAATGTAGACCATTCGTTGAGCATGAACTGGCACTCGCGGTGAAGCCAATCGGCTGTCCAGTCCGGTGCGACGTAGCCGCCGTGTCCCCAAATGGAGCCGACTTCCATGCCACCCAATGCCTGCCACACGCTTTGACCTTCTGAGATTTCTCCACTGCCAATTACTTGTTGGCCATCGGGAGTCACGACGCGGTCGGGGATCGGTGGCTTTTCGTTATAGATGCGCGTTCCTATCCATCCGAGCACAACAAAGCCGAAGATCGTGACTAGAAGCAGTCCGGTCCATAGACGTTTCATACGCGCTTCCTTTCCTCTTCGCTAAAATGCCGAACCTGTTGATGGTTTCGAGCTTCGTTGGGTATTGCAAGTCTCGAAAAACGCGTGATCACCATCCTACACCAAACTCGGTTTTGATTCACTTACAAATGATCGCAATCGGGCGCTGCAAAGTCCTGAACCACAGCTGGTTGAGTTACTGGTGAAGAAATTTTACCGCTTGTAACCATTCACTTGCACATGGTGTCTTAGTAGATGGAACCTTCGAAGGGATAAGACGATACTAATAACAGAGAGGTAACATGAGAAAACCTAATCGGAATCACGTAATCGCTTTCGCGGCTGTGATGGCGCTTGCTATAGCTGTCCCATTTGCGATTGCGCAATCGAAAGATGCGAGCGGACAGAAACACGGGATGCGAGGCGGCCACATGGGGGGCGCCGGGTTTCGCAATCTCGATCTGACCGACGCGCAGAAGGCCCAGATGAAGCAGATCCGCGAAAGCCATAGTCAGAGTCTCCGTCCATTGATGGAGCAAGTTCGCGCAAAGCGCCAGGAGATTCGTCAGGCGAGCGAGGGCGGCACATTCAATGAGGCACTGGTAACCCAGAAGCTCCACGAAATAGCGCCGCTTGAAGCAAAGCTGATCGGTGAGCGGTCTCGACTTCACCAGGAGATGCTGTCCGTTCTGACCGCGGATCAAAAGGCGAAGCTGGAACAGTCGCAAGCCCAGCGCAAAGCAAAGTGGGCCGAAGAGCGCGCTAACAAAAAGAACTCCAAGTGAGCGAATGAACGGCAGGCCGCAGGGCCTGCCTTTTTTAAAATCTTGATCAGGAGCGGCTCTGGTAATCGAGATCGAACAGGCTTCAGACCTGGAACTGGTAAGCCTGGCGCGCAAGGGTGACGAGCGGGCGTTTGAGGAGATCCTGCGCCGACACAGCCGACGAGTCTTTTCAATAGCCAGCAAGTTCTTTCGACAACGCGCTCAGGTGGAAGACGCAGCTCAGGAGGCTTTCTTGAAAGCCTACACTCAACTTTCAAGCTACGAGGGACGAGGCTCCTGCGACTTGCTGGAAAGCCAGTTGGCCGGCGCTTCCATCGAGAGGCACCAGTCGAGCGAGCGCGGGCGAGTCGCCACGGACCTCGCCGACAAAGTGCTCAGCGAGTTGTCACCCGATGATCGGCTCGTATTGGTGTCGATAGACGGAGAGCGATTACCGGTGAAAGACGTCGCTGAGATGACCGGTTGGTCCGAATCGAAAGTAAAGGTCCGGGCGTTCCGCGCGCGCCGCCGAATGCGACAGGCGGTTGAGAAACTGCTCGCGCGCAGGCTAATAAGCACGGACAGGAAAGGCGGGTAGCTCCATGCCAGACACGCACATCATAAGTACGCTCGAAGAGAAGCCTCTTGACAGCCTGAGCGGCGGCGATATCGCAAGTGTTGAATCTCACACCGCGATCTGTGATGAGTGCAAGTCTGCTTATGAAGCAGCGCGGATCGCGGCCCGTCTCGTACAAGCTCGCGCGGCTGAAACAGTGGAGGTTGGCGCTTTCTTCAAGACACGAGTAATGGCTGCGATCAGAGAAAGACGACTTTCGCCTGAAGAGGCTCCGCTCGTCAGGATATGGAAAGCCGCCGGCGCGCTGGTCTCAACAATTGCAGTCTTGCTGCTGATCCTGGTCGGAATGACGATCTTCAGTTCGAGCCGTGATTCGCAGAAAGAGGTGACGATGGCAGCGAGCGAGAATCTCTATTCGCCGGAGTATGTGGTGCTGGAGCGCGGCGATCCTGGTGATGACGAACTGGCAAACGATCAGGTGGTCTCGACTATTTACGACCTGGAGGACGGTGATGGACAGTAGCGCTGGAAGTAAGTGGCAGGTTCGACTCGCGGTTCTCATTCTGTTCGTTGTCGGTTTCATGGCGGGAGCGCTGGCGATGAACATCTATCGCGCGCGTCATGGGTCTGCACGGAGCGGTGGGCGTGGCGGATTCGAGCAGATGCTCGACAGGCTCAATCTAACGCAGGACCAGAGAAGCCAGGTCGGCGACATCTTTGAAGACGCGCGAAAGCAATTGGCAGAGTTGCGCAAAGATTCGGAGCCCAAATTCCGCGAGGTGCGCAAGAACACCGACGAGCGGCTTCAGTCGGTGCTAACCCCGGACCAGTGGGAACAGTTCCAACAGATGACGAATAGAAGAGGCCGGCCTTATGGCAGACCGAGAAGAGAAGACGGTCAGCGCTAAGACGCGAAGAGAGCAAGACTCCACTGCCAATAACTAACTGCCCTCAGGTGGTGACGACGCGTTCTGGGATAGACGGCTCTTAATTACAAATGCGAAGCCTCTACTCATCCCAGCACAATAGATCCGAACTATAGAAACGCACACACGTCGCTCTTCGGAGTTAGGATGGTCGAGCGTCTCATCGCTCTTGTTACCGCTATGCGGAGAGCGAGGCGGGCTTGAGCAATATCATCCGGCGAGGCTTTTGCGCGGAGTATCCGCCCCTGATGACTTCCCTCGTAAATGAACACTTCATTCTGCCACTTGCCGCATAGTCTTGGTGCACGTGCGAGCCCGAGCTCAGCTTGGTGGGTCATTGCCCCTATGTCCACGAATGTGCGTACATAGATCAAGAATAATTCGTTGGATGATCTCAATTGCACCAGTCGTTTTTTGCCCTGTATCACCGCGCCCTTGAGAGGGAAGTGCAGGGTTCGCCTTCTATAGAAACCATATCGGGACTCTACGACGTATTTGTAAGCCTTTCTCTTGTTCGCCTAGTGCCGGACGCACGCCTAGCTGGTCGGTGCGTTCTGGTGGTGGGCCTTCTTACGCGGGCCTCCAGCCTACGTCCGCTTAATTTCCAGTAAAAGTCGGTCAGCTTGAACGCGCCGATATCACGCGGAGATCGCCAATTTGATGGTGGTCGTGACGTAACTAACATTATTTCAATCAAGCATAGCCATCAACAGCTCCGAGTTGCCAGTCCACGGTTCGACTGGTAAAGTCGCGCCCGCGATTCACTGTTGTTGAGGAGTTCACGAGCACTTGGTCTTGCAAGTACTCAAACCTTTGCCGCCGCGATCGCTCTGGCCCACGGGCCTGCGCAGCGAGCTGCCGGTCAACAAAGCGGTGTTTGCGTTGTGAAAGACGTGCTAAACAAAAACGAACGTTGGGTGAGTGTTGAGACAAGTCTGATGATTGGAGAAATGGACAGATGACCGGCGAACAGAAGGTGGTAATCATTGCCGGGCCGAATGGCGTTGGCAAGACGACGTTTGCGCGACAGTTCTTGCCGAAGGAAGCGGACTGTCCAATCTTCGTTAACGCTGACCTGATCGCAGCGGCTCTTGCGCCGTTCTCTCCAGAAACTGCGGCAATTCGCGCCGGACGGTTGATGTTGCGAGAGATCGACAACCATGTACATCGAGGCGAAAGCTTTGCCTTTGAAACTACGTTGAGCGGGTTGATGTATGCTCGCTTGATTCCTCAGTGGCGAACGCTGGGTTATCGAGTGAAGTTGATTTACTTGAGCTTGCCCACGCCTGAGATGGCGGTCACACGAGTCGCGGACCGGGTTGCGCAGGGAGGTCACTTTATTCCCGAGGTTGTTATTCGACGCCGGTTTGATGCTGGCTGGAACAACTTCAATTTGAAGTACAAGCTACTCGTCAACGCATGGTTGCTGTATGATAATTCTCAACAACAAGCGGTTCTAATCGAGGAGGGCGTGAATGAATAAGACTAGTATCCTGGCTGAGACTGATCCTGACCTGGCACAAGCTGGCGCGGCACTCGAACGCGCTGCTCGCGACGCGCGGCGGTTGTCGGATCAGACAGACACGCCGTTCCACGTTGTTATCGGTGGAAAGATCGTAGACCTCCGCAAGGTCGAGGAAGAGTCGCACGTTGAATCTACGCCAAGCGAGTCTAATGAGCCCCGCCTCTCACGCTGAATCGGATCGCGTATCGCAGACACTCTGAGTTCCAGCCTCCAGGAACGATCGAATCTAAGGTGACACCCATCACATCGAGATGTGATGGGCGCGCTAGAGTTGTCCTCTGGAAGCGCAGAAAATGTGAAGTGACCGTGAGCGCCCGAAGAGGTCTCAGTTCCTGCAATAATTCGAGCGGTGCGTATAGAGGCCTGGCGCTCGCGGCCGCTTCAAGCGAGTGAGCCGCAAATCTCCGGGAAGCTTCGGCACGGAGTTTCCCTGTTTGGCGGTACGTGATAAGTTTGAGCCGTGGAGAATTCGCGAATGACTTCAGTTAAGGCCTCAGACGCGCAGGAGGAGACCGTCGAAATATCGCTGGCCGGGCGATCGTTGCTCGAGAATCCTTTGCTGAATAAGGGCAGCGCTTTCACTGAAGACGAGCGGCGCGAGTTTGGGCTGGCGGGACTGCTGCCACCGCATGTTTCGACCGTTGATGAGCAGTTGACTCGGACCTATGGCAGCTTCAAGAACAAGGAATCGGACCTCGAGCGATACATCTATCTGGTCAGCTTGCAGGATCGCAACGAGACGTTGTTTTACCGGCTTCTTCAGGAACACATAACTGAGATGATGCCGATCGTTTACACACCGGTTGTCGGCGAAGGATGTAAGCTGTACAGCCGCATATACCGAAGGCCTCGCGGGCTATATATCGGCTACAACCAACTCAACGAAATCCCCGCTGTGCTGGATAACGCGCCAAATACGGCAGTAGACGTAATTGTCGTCACCGACGGCGAGCGGATACTTGGGCTCGGCGATCTGGGAGTAGGAGGCATGGGCATTCCGGTCGGCAAGCTCTCGCTCTACACATTATGTGCGGGCATTGCGCCTTCCAGGACGCTCCCGATCATGCTTGATCTGGGGACCGACAACGAAGAACTGCTGCAAGATCCACTGTATCTCGGATTGAGGCGACATCGGGTCAGAGGTCAGGAATACGACGACTTCATCGAGACGTTTGTGAAGGCGGTAATCGACAAGTTTCCAAATGTGCTCCTGCAATGGGAGGACTTCGCGAAGAACAACGCCACTCGACTGCTCGAACGATATCGAGATCGCTTGTGCACTTTCAACGACGACATCCAGGGAACCGGAGCGGTGACGCTTTCGGGGTTGCTTGCTGCGATGGATGTGATCGGGTCGACGATAAGCAAACAGCACGTCGTGATGTTGGGCGCAGGCTCCGCGGCCACCGGGATAAGCGATCAGATTGTTACGGCAATGATGACCGAAGGCCTTTCGAAGCAACAGGCCAAATCGGCTATCTGGCTGGTCGATAGCCAGGGACTCGTGCACACGGGCAGGCCTGGCCTCGAACCGTTCAAGCAGGAATATGCTCAGGGTATGGAGAAAGTGCGCGGCTGGCCACTTGTGGATCCTGATCGTGTTACGCTGCTGGACGTTGTTAAGAATGTGAAGCCGGCGATTCTGATAGGAACGTCAGCGCAGCCCGGTTCATTCACCGAAGACGTAGTTCGCGAGATGGCGAGCAATGTCAAGCGGCCCGTCATCTTCCCGCTGTCCAATCCGACGTCAAAGAGCGAAGCTGTTCCGACTGACTTGATCAACTGGACTGATGGCCGTGCGCTCGTGGCCACCGGAAGTCCGTTCCCGCACGTTGCGTTTAAAGAACGCCTGATGAAGATAGGCCAGTGCAACAACGCATTCGTGTTCCCGGGCGTCGGTCTTGGAGTGATCGCGGCGGGAGCCCGTCGCGTGACCAATGAGATGTTTGTTGCGGCCGCGCGCGCGCTGGCCGAGTTCTCGCCTGCCGTTCATGACTCGGAAGAGTCTCTGTATCCAGCGCTTGAACACGTTCGGAAGGTCTCGCGTTGCGTTGCGCTGGCGGTGGGCGCCGAGGCAGTGCGATCAGGGCTTGCCGGAACAATAACGCGAGATCAGCTTGCGCAGCGAGTTGAAGCGATGATGTGGATTCCGCGATACAAGCGTTATGCTCGCCCAAAATAATGAAGGAGGAAATATGAGTTCCGATACTCTGACCATTACTGACAATCGAACCGGAAAGCAATACGAGGTTCCCATTGAGAATGGCGTGATCCGGGCAATGGATCTCCGGAAGATAAAGGTCTCAGATGAAGACTTTGGGGTGATGAGCTACGACCCGGCGTTTATGAATACCGCGTCGTGCAAGAGCAACATTACCTTCATCGACGGAGACAAAGGCATCTTGCGTTATCGCGGCTATCCGATTGAGCAACTCGCTGAGCAAAGCACCTATCTCGAAGTTGCCTACCTGCTTATTCACGGTGAGCTTCCGTCCGCGACGCAGCTAAGAGACTGGTCATGGCACATAACTCACCATACTTTCATTCATGAGCAGATCAAGAAATCGATGGATGGGTTTCATTACGACGCTCATCCGATGGGTATGCTGATCGGAACGGTGGGAGCGCTGTCGACCTTCTACAAGGACGCCAAGGACATCTTCAATCCCGAATCGCGCCGGCACCAGATCTACCGGCTCATCGCCAAGATGCCGACGCTCGCAGCGTTTGCTTACCGGCACAGCGTTGGTATGCCCTATGACTATCCCGATAACGATCTGAGCTACCCAGGCAATTTCCTGAACATGATGTTCAAGATGACCGAGGTGAAGTACAAGCCGAATCGGGTTCTGGAGCACGCTCTTGATGTGTTGTTCATCTTGCACGCTGACCACGAGCAGAACTGCGGCACCAATGCGATGCGCAGCATCGGCAGCTCGCACGTCGATCCTTACTCGGCGGTTGCCGGCGCGGCTGCGGCGCTGTACGGCCCACTGCACGGCGGCGCGAACGAAGCGGTGCTGCGAATGTTGAATGAAATCGGTTCGAAAGATCACGTGCCGGAGTACATCAAGCGAGTGAAGGATGGCGAAGTGAGACTGATGGGTTTCGGACACAGGGTCTATAAGAACTACGATCCGCGGGCGCAAATAATCAAAAAGATCGCCGACGAGGTCTTCGAGATTACCGGCAAGAATCCAGTCCTCGACATCGCGCTCGAGTTGGAACGCATAGCGCTGGAAGACGATTACTTTGTCTCGCGTAAGCTCTATCCGAACGTCGACTTCTACTCCGGGATCATCTATCAGGCGATGAACCTTCCGGTAGACATGTTCCCGGTGCTGTTTGCCATTCCGCGCACGTCAGGATGGCTTGCGCAGTGGGAAGAGATGCTTCTGGACAAAGAGCAGAAGATCGCGCGACCGCGCCAGGTTTACCTCGGGTACGAGGCGCGCGACTATTCCCCGATCGAGACTCGGAAAGAGAGAGAAGGCAAAGCGGCAACGGCCGACTGACCATTGGTTAAGCTCGTGCGCTAGCGCCTCACAGCAACGCACTGGCTTGAGCCGACGCCGAATACCGCAGAGGCAAGGTTGCGGAGCCAGCTCACAGCTTTTAAGTGCCCCGCCATTAAGCGGACAGACTTGGCCTCTGTCCTGGTCTGCTGGAATAAGAAAGTACTGACCACTCTGGTCTGCTTGTGAATTGCTGTGCGCAAAATAAGCCTCTATCAGGAGCGGAAAACCTTCTGAACAAGGCTGAAGCTCTCACGGGACCGGAAACAGTGGCAACGGACCGCTATCGGTGCGCTTCAGCCGTTTTCCGATGAGCCAGCTCAGCAGGAACAAGAGCGCCGGCGCGGTGAAGGCTGCAAACGCCCAACCTCGCGGTGGCCGGCCGGTTAGTATAAAGCCGTACACGATGTAAAAGCCTGCCAGGCTTCCTATGCTCAGCAGACTTCCCCACGCTTCGTGTTTCCATGCTATTGCCATCCCCACGACGACGCCGAACGGGAAGAACAGCAGACCAATCCACTCGCGGCTCATGACCGTACCGTGCGTCAATCCGTCGGCGCCGGTTATGAACAGCGCCAACAACAATGTGCTCACCAAACTCGTCGAACGCGCCACCCAACGCATGTATTTTACCCAAACGTTAGCTTTGTTATGCTGCGGGGCCATCGCCCATGCCTCCTTCGCTTGTTTATATTCGGTGTGTATTTCAGCGGAGTGGATCGTCATACTACGCCGACTGTCGCCGATTTATGCCTGTACTCACTAGCGACCGGTCTACAATTCGTTCTGGGTATTCGCGGCAAAAGGTCTCAGTGATGTGGCAGTCCCAACATACAGGGAAGTGAGTCTTCAATACGTAAGGGACTTTTTCGGCAGGGACTTGAGACCATTCAACTGTTATTCCTTCTGGGCTCAAGAGCGTGGGCTTATGATCCGGCCATTGAATCTCGCCAAACTCTCTTCCGCAAGATGCGCAGTGCTTGTCGAGATACCAACTCGCCAGGATATTCCGAACCAGGCAATCCTTAGGACCAATCTCGATCTGGAGAAGACATGCCTGACCGCAGTCCTTAAGCTCGGGGTGCTCAAGCCAACGCGAGCAAGACTTCAAGCGGAGCTCCGGATAGGTGTATGCGGCGGTGAGCGCGGCGTGAAGTGAATCTACTTCGACGCCCGCGGGTTTTCTTGTTTCGGGGCAGGTGATGACTCGCTCGCCTCGAAACTTTAGATAAGCTCGCGCAACGAATGGCACAACGAAATAGAACGCGGCCAGAACAACCATGAAAATGATGATGTATAGTTCGATGGACATCGTTCCACACCTGATGAGATGGGTTAAGGACGGAGATCGAAGGATGAGAGGCGCGTAGGACGACTAACGTCGGCCCTCAATCGTCAATTCACGCCGTCGTGTTTCGGGAGTCCTTGCGCTTCCAGTCGCGTGATGGTTACGCGGAGCCAGTCCTTGACTGCGTCTTCGGTCTCGATCTGGTTCTCATTCCGTTCCAACTCGTCGATAGTTATTCCCGTCGAATTCAGAGGAATGTGATGGCAAGGTACACCTTCTGTCCGATCCTCCGGAGGAACGAAGTCAATCAGCAAGCATTCGTTGCAGGGATGGGTTCGTTCCGGATCGCCGAGGTTAAGACAACTCGGAGAATCCTGAAAAACCGAAGTCGGTTGCCAGGGTGTCCTGACCGATCGGCCATAGCCGCCTTTCTCGATGAAGTCGAGTTCTGTTTTTAACACCTGGAGATTGTCGCGATTATCTTGATTCATAAGTCACCACCTCGGTTGATCCTTCGCATTGTCTTGCCATTCAATGAGGCGCCGCAGAAACTGGCTCCTGCAGCCGGTTTGACTGCAGGAGCCGACGAGCACAGCAGCAAGGGGTCCCCCCTGAGGCCCGTCCAAGAGGCTGCGCCGTTATGGAACCTGATGCGCCTGGGTGCTGCCCTCGAACTGGTACTCCTTCATCTCGCGCGGGCCATTGGATGTACCCACTCGCACGCTGAGCACCCTGAATCCGGTGGCCTTCGGACGCTCGATCGGAATGCAATGGAACGATACGACCAGCTTGCCTGAGGAGTCGTACACATAAGTGCAGTCCTGGCCGCTCGCCATCTTCTCTTCATCATGCACGAACAGGTACTGACCTTTAAGAATCACATTCAGAAGCTTGACCGGTTCCGTAAACTGGATGGTGGCTCTGTCGGTTTTCTTGGCGTCTGTTCTGGCTTGCGCGGTGAATACGCCGATGGTGATCACGAGCGCGGCCAACATCGATGCTGCAACAAGTAGTCTCTTCATTATTAGTTCTCCTATTATGCCTCTTGGGCTGCGCCTGCCTGGGCCGAATCGGCCCCGCCACTGCCAGGCGGTTGTTACGGTTTGATACCGTGAGCCCACTATAGAAGGATTGTGATGGCTGACGCTATGACGGCGGTCACGCTAGGTTGTGACCGCCGTCACAAGTTCTCCGCAACGCCTGGAACCGACAGCCCTTACCCTCACGGGCGGAGCTTGGTGCTCAAGCAGTCGGGAGGCGACATTAATGAAGTCCCGCTCGGTCACGATTCCGACTAGCCGGCCGTTGTTCACAACCGGCAGACAATCAACCCTCTCTCGCCGCATTAACGCGATTGCATCGAAGGTCAGCGTTTCAGGTGTTATGGTCAATGGGGCCTTGTTCATTATTGAGCCTACCGCGACCGGAGATCTCTCGAGTCCATGGGCGGCCTCGTTGGAGATGAGCAGGAGATGGCGGAGGACTTCGAAACAGCTAATTAGTCCTGCCAGATTTCCGTGCTCGTCCTCCACGGGAATGTGCCGCACGTGTTTCCAATCCATCAGGTTCGCAACCAATTCGAGCGGTTCGTCTTCGTCGACCGTGAACAGGTCGGTCGTCATGAACTCTTCCACACAGAGACAACTCTCTTTCGACATCATCCCCTCCGTTATTTCCGCTAGTGACCATTGGTGTACTGGCCTGCCTTCTTTCTGTTTCTTTACGGTAGCCGCCGTCAGCGAAGTCAGGATCTCGTCTCTCGTTCCGCGCTTCTTCATATCGGACCACGAACTCAGGAACCACTGCGACCCCGTCCTACCCGAACTTGCTCGTTTCTCAATAACACCAAGATATCGATCGATGTCTTCTGAGCGTATTCCGGCCGCGGTCAAACCGGCGCGCGCTACAGGGAGAAGATAACGGCAGATCAACTCGCGCGCGGGGATGAGCTCTCCGCCGAGCCACTTGAACTGGGCCTCGAGGCCGAGCCGGCCGGCCGACAAAAAATTGAATCTCGCGTCATCAAACTCCATCTCCCTCGCGATGTCCGGATGCTGACGCGACACTCCGCTCATTAGCCCAAAGAAGAACGCGGCATTGGCGATCTCGTCCACCACGGTGGGTCCCGATGGAAACGCGCGAGCCTCGATTCTCAAATGCGGGCGTCCTTCGGTGATTCCATAGCAGGGACGGTTCCAGCGCCAAACCGTGCCATTATAGATTCGTAATGCTTGTAACTCCGGGATCTCTCCGCGGTTCAACATCGCAAGCGGATTCTCGGTGTTCAAAGAAGCGCCAAGCAGAACGGGGAATCGAGAGACATCTTCCTCGAAAAGTTCCAACGCAGAGTTCTGGACCCATCGCTGTCCGAAACTCACTCTGGAACTGCGCTCGCGCAGGTGATAACCGGTGTGCCTTGTGTCCACTGATTGTTCGAATAGCGGGATGCGCGTTTCCCTCCACAGCCGTCTGCCAAACAGCAGTGGTGAATTCGCGGCGGCAGCCAGCACCGGCCCCGTGATCGCTTGAGCGACGTTATAGAGATTGGCGAACTCCGTTGATCCTGATTGGAAGTGGATCTGAAAGCTGCTGCAACAGGCCTCGAGCATCCAATTGTCGTGCTTGATGATGAGTTCGTCGTTTCCCTTCACCTTTAGTTCGAACGCTCCGCCACGTTGCCTTGCGAGTGCTTCGCTGAGGGCTGTGTAACGAGGCAACGGCGTCATGTTCTCCAGTTCCAGATCAGACTTGCGGATCGTTGGGAGGATGCCAGTCAGCACGACTTCGGCCTCGCACGCGTTCGCCGCCGCTCGCGCTTTGTCGATCATCCCGTTAAGTCGGCGCTCCATTTCAGAGAGGCAGTCACCGTTGAAGACGAGAGGATCGAGATTGATTTCGAGATTGAACTGGGCGATTTCGGTTACGAAATGGGGATCGGCAATTCTTTCGAGCACCTGCTGCGCCACAGATGCGGGACGCCAGGCGGAGTTTATCAGGAAGAGCTCCTGTTCGGCGCCAATTCTACGAACGTCCGATTCAATCAACCCCGAGGCGATCATCCTTTCGAGCGCCTGCAGGTCGTTGAGCAGCCGATTTATGAAAGCGCGTCGTTGTTCGGGAACGCTTTCGAGCTGGACATTGTGTTCTCCCATCAGGGGCCTCAGGAGTCTGGAAAACGGCGAATGCTCTTCGTGCCGTTGATTGAGTGATTACTGCAAAGGCCGGAACGACGCCAGCATCTTCATGTAGTTGGCTCGCTCAAAGGCCGCAGTTTCAATTACGTTTTTCTGGCTCATGCTTCCGATCATCTGCTTCACCGAGCTGTACTCGTGCTCTTCCATCCATCGCTTCATTTCGTTGAGAACTTCGCCGATGCGGCTGATTCCATTCTGTAGAAGCTCAGAGGCCATCATAGTCACCTTCGCACCGGCCATCAGACCCTTGAGTGCATCAAGATGAGTGTGAACTCCGCTGGTAAGCGCAAAATCCACATCGACGCGTCCGTACAACAACGCGATCCAGCACAACGGCAGTCTCAGTTCATGCGAGTTGCTCAGCACGAGCCGTGAAACAACTTCCAGCTTCTCAAGGTCAAAATCCGGCTGATAGAAGCGATTGAATAAGACCAGCCCGTCAACGCCCCCGTCGGCAAGTCGTTGTGCCATGTTGGCGGTCGAGCTGAAGTACGGACTCAGCTTCATTGCGATCGGAATCTCTATTGCTTCTTTAACGTCGTGAAGAATGTCGGTGTAGATATATTCGACTTCAGAACCCATAAGATAGGTGCTCGTCGGTATGTAATAGACATTCAGCTCCAATGCATCGGCGCCGGCTTCTTCGATGCGGCGAGCGTAGTCGATCCACCCGCCGGTCGAAGTCCCGTTAAGGCTGCCAATGATGGGAATGTCAGTCGCCTCTTTCGCCTGGCGGATCAGTTCGAGATACTCGTCGGGGCCGACGTTATAACAATCCATCTGGGGAAAGTAGTTCAGCGACTCCGCATAGCTGTCGGTGCCGTGGCTGAGATAATAGTCCAGATAAAAACTCTCGGTAGTGATCTGTTCCTCGAATAGAGAATACATAACGACGGCTGACGACCCCGCGTCCTCAAGTTGCTTGATGCTGTCGACGCTGTGCGATAAGGGTGACGCCGAAGGGACGATGGGATTCTTTAGCGTAAGTCCCAGATAGTCGGTTTGCATGTCCATACGAGTCTCCTTCCGGTGTAATTTGCGGCAATAGGACCAACGCGACCTATAGGGCCGATCACGCATCACGCATAACTTTTCACGCATCACTCCCATTCAACTCCGAAAGCTGCTTATAGTATTTCCAACGTTCGTTCACTCCTTGTTGCGCCAGACCGAGCAGGTGCTTGGCGGCTGTGGGATCGCTCTGCTGAAGGATGCGGTAACGGCCCTCGGTGTAGATATAGTCTTTCAGCGCAAGGCTCGGCTCCTTCGAGTCCAACTGGAATCCATTCCCGCCGTCCGATGCGAGCCGCGGATCATATCGATAGAGCGGCCAGTAGCCCGAGTCGACGGCCATCTTCTGCTGATTCATGCCTTTCGACATATCGATTCCGTGAGCGATGCAGTGGCTGTAGGCGATGATCAACGAAGGTCCGTCGTGGGCTTCAGCTTCGATGAAGGTCTTCAGCGTGTGTGCGTCGTTTGCGCCCAGTGCTACCTGCGCAACATAGACGTTGCGGTAGCGAATGGCCATCAAACCAAGGTCCTTTTTCAGGGTTGGTTTTCCACCCGCCGCATACTTGGCGACCGCGCCCATCGGAGTAGCCTTCGAAGCCTGGCCTCCGGTGTTCGAGTAGACCTCGGTGTCAAGCACCAGCACGTTTACGTTCTGGCCGCTTGCAAGGACATGGTCCAATCCGCCGTACCCGATATCGTACGCCCACCCATCGCCGCCGATTATCCAGACGCTTTTGTCGATCAGCGCTTCGCAGACGCTCAACAAATCTCGAGCCTCGGGTTCCTGCATGTCTCGAAGCTTTGCCTTGAGCGCGGCAACACACTCTCGTTGTATGTTGATCCCTTCGTCAGTCGATTGGTCGGCGCCAAGCAGGCACTCGGTCAGCGGGCCGCCTACCAGAGGGTGAAGACGTTCGATCAATTGTCGTGCGTAGGAGTTCTGTTGATCGAGCGCCATTCTCATCCCCAGGCCGAACTCGGCGTTGTCCTCAAACAGCGAGTTGCTCCAGGCAGGTCCCCGACCTTCGCTGTTGATGGTGTACGGGGTCGTCGGCAGGTTTCCGCCGTAGATGCTCGAGCACCCGGTCGCGTTCGCGATTATCGCGCGGTCCCCAAAAAGCTGGGTGACCAGCTTGATGTAAGGCGTTTCACCGCAGCCCGAACAAGCGCCCGAGAACTCAAACAACGGCTGGAGCAACTGAACGTTCTTGACCGTGTTGTATCGCAAGCCAACATTCTGCGGTCTGTCCGGCAGCGTCAAAAAGTAGTCCCAGTTCGCGCGCTCGCTTTCGCGAAGCGGCTGCTGCAAGCTCATGTTGAGAGCCTTGCGCGATACGTTGCTCTTGTCTTTTGCTGGACATACCTCGACGCACAGGCGGCATCCGGTGCAGTCTTCCACAGCTACCTGAATTGTGTAGGCGTGCCCCGCAAGCTCGCGCCACTTCGCGGGCATTCGCTTGAACCCGTCAGGAGCGTTGTCCAAAAGAGATTCATCAACGACCTTGGCTCGAATCGTCGAATGCGGACACACAAACATGCACTTGCCGCATTGTATGCAGAGGTCGGTTTCCCATACCGGGACTTCAAGAGCGATGTTGCGCTTCTCCCACTGGGCTGTGCCGACGGGATAAGTTCCGTCGACCGGGAAGGCGCTAACCGGCAGACTATCGCCCTGGCCTCCGATGATTGGCGCGGTGACTTCCTGGACAAACTTCGGCGCCCGTGACGGAACGATTGGAGAAAGGTCAAACGAGCTTGAGACGCTTGCGGGCACAGCGACTTCGTGCAAGTGCTCGATCGCGGCGTCGACCGCCTTATAGTTCTGTTTCACTACGGCCTCTCCCCGATTGCCGTAGGTCTTCCTGATCGAGTCCTTGATCCTTTGAATTGCTTCGTCGCGCGCAAGCACTCCGCTGATTGCAAAGAAACACGTCTGCATAATCGTGTTTATGCGAACGCCCATTCCCGTTTGTCTGGCGACGTCGTAAGCGTTGATCACATAGAACGTGATCTGCTTATTGATGATTTCCCCCTGTACGGAGCGCGGCAGATGATCCCACACTTCTTCCGCTGAGTACGGGCTGTTGAGCAGAAAAGTCGCGTGCGGCTCAGTCACTCCGAGCACATCGTAGCGCTCGAGGAAGTTGAACTGATGCACAGCAACAAAGTTTGCGCGCCCGATCAGGTACGCGCTTTGGATCGGCCGCGGACCGAAGCGCAGATGTGAAACCGTGACGGCGCCGGCCTTTTTGGAGTCATACACGAAATAGCCCTGCGCGTAGTTCGGCGTTTGCTCGCCGATGATCTTGATCGAATTCTTGTTTGCGCTGACCGTTCCATCCGATCCCAGTCCCCAGAACACGGCCCGCACTTCGCCGTCAGGCTCCGTGTTGAAGCCTGGGTCGTAGGGCAAGCTGGCGAGGCTCACGTCGTCCAGTATGCCCACTGTGAACTTGTTCTTCGGCTCAGGTTTCTTGAGTTCGTCGAAAACGCCTTTAACCATAGCCGGCGTGAACTCTTTTGAAGCGAGCCCATATCGCCCGCCTATGATTCGAGGCATCTTCGAGAATCTGGAGCCGCCGTCCATTGCGTTCTCGGCGATCGCGGTGACGACGTCCTGATACAACGGCTCGCCTGCTGCGCCGGGCTCTTTTGTTCGATCGAGCACTGCGATCCTCTTGCAGCTCTCAGGCAAAGCAGCCAGCAAGTGCTTCGCGGAAAACGGGCGGTACAGCCTCACCTTCACCAGCCCGACCTTATCACCGCGGTCGCAAAGCACACTCACGGTTTCTTCCGCCGTCTCACAGCCGGAACCCATCATCACTATGACTCGTTCAGCGTCCATCGCGCCGGTGTAATCGAACAGGTGATATCGTCTGCCGACAACGTCGGAGAACGCGTCCATAACTGACTGAACGGTCTCCGGAGTCTCCTGGTAGTAGGGATTTACTCGCTCGCGTGATTGAAAAAACACATCCGGGTTTTGGGCCGTCCCCCGAATCACCGGCCGGTCGGGCGTGAGCGAGCGCTCGCGATGGGCGCGCACGAGGTTGTCGTCGATCATAGCGCGAATGTCGTCTTCGGTTAGCTTCTCGATCTTCATTACTTCGTGCGAAGTTCGGAAGCCGTCGAACACGTGAAGGAAGGGAACTCGCGCTCGAAGCGTGCTGGCCTGCGCGATCAATGCAAAGTCCATCACCTCCTGAATCGAGTTTGCAAACAACATTGCCCAGCCCGTCGAGCGCGTGGCCATCACATCGCTGTGATCGCCAAAGATCGACAACGCATGGGAAGCGACCGAGCGTGCTGCAATGTGAAACACCGTGCTCGTCAACTCGCCGGCGATCTTGAACATGTTCGGGATCATCAGCAGCAAGCCCTGGCTTGCGGTGAATGTGGTAGTCAGCGCCCCGCTTTGAAGCGTGCCGTGAACCGCGCCTGCCGCGCCGGCCTCCGATTGCATTTCGCGGACGACCGGAGTCATGCCCCAGATGTTTCTGTCTTTTGAAGTAGCCCACGCGTCGGCGAATTCGCCCATCGGTGATGATGGAGTAATCGGATAAATCGCTATGACTTCATTTGTCTTGAATGCGACGTAGGCCGCAGCTTCATTGCCGTCAATTGTAATCCGTTCGCGGTGCATCGGAATATCCCCCAATTCTCATGCAACAGATCTAGGTATGAGAATCCTATGCCGCGACTCTAGTGGGGAATATCCTCAATCACTGTGGGCACCGGCTGGAATGTCCGACAATCTTCAGTTTGTTGTCTTACGGGCATATGTCGACAAACTGAAAAGTTTGTGGGCCCTATCCACCGAATCTCAAATTACCGGCGTCTTTCTTGAGCAGCCGGGCGGCTTCCGAACTGGATCTTGTAGCCGTTTTCAACGCCGCCCACCCGTTCTTGTTTCCGACGTGCGCATCTGCGCCCTGCGCGAGCAGCGTTCTTACGATATCGGCCCTGCCCTTCGCCACGCTTTCCATTAACGCAGTCCAACCATTGCTGTCTTCCGCATTAACCTCCGCGCCGCGACTCAGCAACTCCTCCACGGTCTCGAGGTGTCCGCCAAAGACTGCCTCCATTAGGGGAGTACGGCCGTCCTTATCAGTGATGTTTACCACATTGCCACGATCCAGAAAGGCGCGCACCGCGCCGGTATCTCCGATCAATGCCGCTCTCATCACGCCGTCGAGTTGGTCGGTGGGATTCCCGCTTAGAATAACGCGGTCCAGTAAAGCCGCCACCGCCTCTACGTGAACTCTCCCGATGACATAAGCCACTTCGGTACACCGGTCCTTTCAGCATCTAGTTGCGTGCAACGAAGACTCCGTCTGGCGCCAGAGCGGTCTCTGCCAATTAGGTGCGGCCACAGGGGGCCCCAGGTGTTAGCGGTCCAATCGTTACACCGCTGCCGAACGATATGTCGGAGCTTACTTACTGTCTCTCAAGTGGGTCTGAGAACACTATGACCGATGTCACCCTTCGAAGTGACAGCCATCACAACCGAATTCGGCGAGGTTAGCGGCGGGTTGATCGTTCTGTACCGTTATTGAAGAAACGCTATGAGGTGACCATTTCCAAAAGCCTTGCTTTGTCTCGAATAATCAGAGTCGAACCCTTGATGGTTATCAACTGTTTACGCTTGAATTCCGCGAGCAGCCTGGTGACGGTCTCACGCGACGCCCCGATGAGTTGGGCAATCTCTTCGTGAGTTAGCGTTTGCGTCAAACCTATTCCCACTGTGGTTTCCTTGCCGTCCTTTTCGCACCACTCAAGCATAAGTTTGGCAAGTTTCTCAGAAGCTGAGTGCGAGAGGCCGAGCGAGCGGGCCTGGTCGAAGCTGTTGTTATAATTATTACTCAGATGCTCGGCTGCACGAAGGCAGGCGTCGCCGTTGTCTTTGAGGAATTTCAGGAAATCATCGCGTCTTATGAAGTTCACCTGACAGGGAACAAGCGTCTCGGCGGTCACCATATAGCTCCTGCCTGAAACCGCGGAACTGAGGCCAAGAACTTCTCCGCCTTCGGCGATCCTCGTTATCAGCGCCTTGCCATCTACGGAGCAGGTCGTCAGCTTCACTCGACCGGAGCAGATCATGAACACACCGCGTGGCGATTGGCCTTCGACGAAGAGCAGCGCGCCCCTGGGGAATACGGTTGCATACTTCAGTGAGTCGAACGCCTTCACGAGATCTGGGTCGAAGTTGCAGAAATAGCCGGCCGACCGAATCTTGCATTCAAGACAACTATCGCTGACGTCCAGACCATAGGGTGAGTACATACAGCACTCCTACGCTTTGTTCGCTGCTCGTCTAAACCACGGCGCTCGCGTAGCGCTCGATCACATGTGATGGTCACAGCAACGAAGGTGCCGAAGATCGGAAAGCGCTATTGGGCGTGGATTGTTGGCATTGAGAGGGGGCGTGCGCAAACTTCCCCAGGCTACTGCGAGAAAGTGCGCAGGGAGCGACTTTGTTCAGAACGCGGTCGTAGGCAGGTTCAACGGAGAGGTTTCCACAAACTTTAGGTTGTCGAGAGGATTCTGCCCAACGACAAACTGAAGCTCATCGGACACTCAAGTTCAAGTCATGCTCAGTGTTCAGCGGAGAGCCGCCAGCGTAGCGACTCTCCGCCTTCTGTCCTCCCGAGCCGCGCTCCCCGCTTGACACGCGACAGAGAGTCCATAGCTTCGATTCATTATTTCCTTACGGAACGCGGTGTCCCTCGGTCCTTCCCGTAAATTGAATCTCGCGAAGTTCGAACAATTCGGGGTTCACCATTCCATAAGTAAGTATTATGTGCCGTGCCTTCTCGCGTTGGACTGGCTGGCAATGAAACGAAAGAACCAGCTTGTCGGGTCTCGCCTCCGGTTGGCCCGCCGCATCCGCGGCGTACTCGTAAATGTAGAAGCAGTCGTCGCCCTTCGCCATCTTTTCGTCGTCGTGGATGAAGATATACCTACCCTGAAGGATGGTCTTCATCACTCGCGTCTTGTCCGGGAGATCTACGACGGACATGTCTTTGCCGGGCGGCGCGGCATGAGCTCGCAAAGCCTGCGCGCCGACTATCATCGCTATTGCAACGAATATCAAACTCACTTGGGAGAAGCGTTTCATCTTCACCTCCTCGGCCGCGTGCTTCAGCGGTCATCCAACGAAAGGCCCTGATAAGAGCGATAACCGATGCTAACCGTTCATCATTCGGGCCAGTCTCGTTGACCAATGTAGTCTAGGTCTTCAGCGCCCTAAAAACTATGATAGTCGTCACCGTTCGCAGTGACTGCCGTCACACTATTGCGTATAGAGGTATTTCCTCAACCCGTCGCACGGAGCCAACCGAATTGCTTTAAGAATGTGTAACGGAAAATTGCGAATAAACAGAAGCGACGACCAATTGACGGCAACTCGGGTTTGTAATACTATCCGCACAGAAACGTCGCCGGTGCAGGTCGCGGATGCGGTCCGATATCCAGCGTGAGTTGCAGTATTCCTGGGTTCACTCAAATCAGGTTGGCTTGAAGAGGTTTAAGCATGCCACAACCTAGTGAATCAACGACCTGGTGCCCGCTATGCGAGAAGAATGTTCGGTTGTTAAGAGTAACGAGTGCCGCCAGGTTAGTTGATGTTGATCGTAGGACGATCTATCGCTACATAGACGAAGGCCTGGTCCACGCAAAAAGGATTGTTGGTAGGACATACCGAGTATGTGGGGACTGCTTATACCGCCGGCGTTCTGCCGAATGATCGGAGTCAACGCGAAGATATTGTGACAAATGTGACATTGTGTATTGACTCGGCGCTCACCTTAGAACAGTATTGCGACGGAAGGCGTTCTCCCGAACCGTATTCAGAATCTTTCTTCCAAAGTTTTGAGGATGCAGCTATGGAAAAGAAAAAGACACTTCCAAAACGATTCTTGGTCATTGCGCTGCTGATACTGTCAGGGGTCGCATTCGCAAGTTGGGGTCTCATTCTACCGGGGGGCAAGACTGCTTCACAGGACCTTCCTCAGGTCAAGAACGGCACACGTTCCTTTCAATTGGTCAGTAAAGAATTGAGACAGTTCGGAGAGGAGTTTGTCGTTCTCGAAATGAAGAATGTGTCTCGAAAGGGCATAACCGCATACTCGATTTCTGCAAATCCTAACGGAAGGACAGACACCGATTACAACATCAGCGGTCATGTAATAGCACCGGGGGAGACGGAAGAGATTGAGATTCCAAGGGCGACTGTCAACGCTGCTGATTCAACTGATTCGCGCGGCGAAATACGTATTCTCGCGGTGGTGTTTGAGGATGGAACAAGTGAGGGCGATCCTGCCATTACTTCATGGATTCGGGAGCGTCGTTTGGGAGAGAAGTTCCAGTTTCGCCGAATCGAACGCCTGTTGCGTGACACCATAAGCGCTTTGGTATCGACCGAGAACCTAAAGAGTCTTAGAGCGAGTATTGCTTCATTACCCGAAGACAGCGGAGACCTGGACTCCACTGCTTTTCGCTCCGGACTACACGCCGCAAAAGAAGACGGGCTAACATTGATCGACCGGCTCGAAAAAACGCACCTGACTACGAAAGCAGGCTCTCAGAATATCATCTCACTCCGTGACGGGTTGAATGACATTCTTCAGCAAACCAGCGAGTGGGTTGATCGTTAGTTCTCGAGATCTGCAGCGCTAAATCCAATACCGATCGGCGAAGTATCGTACTAATGATTCGAAAGGAGACGTCATGAGGCGAAGCTGCGCCTTAACAACTCTGCTGGTTGTCTTTTGTGGATTACACTGGAGTCATATCAATACTATGGCGCTCTGTGTACCAACTTATTGGCATGCAGCACCCGACACTCTAGACACTAGCGGCTGTCAAGGTTTCCTTCCTTCGTATAGACTGTACAAAACATCCCACTGGGCTATCCAGTTTCCCGGCTGTACTGGTTATGTGAATGCTGACCCGAGGGGTAAGGGTCAGTGTACACCGAGCCTGCAGTGCTGGCCTCTGTTCTACACTCCAGAAACTGTGGATTTGCTCTGGAGCCAACGCGTAGTATTTCAAAAACTGAACTGCTCTGATCCGGCGACTGGCTCCTGCACCACCTGCCAATATTGGGATGAGAGGCCGACTTATGTTTACCCTCCCTGCGGTTGTTGCGGGGTGACCTGTGGCGGAGGAGGTGGTACGTACGAGGGCTGTGAGCCTTGTGAGTCCGATGACGACTGCGCTCCGTGCGATGCTTACGCGTACTGTGACACCGATGCCGGCACTTGCTACAACTATAGTCCTATATTGATCGATATTAATGGCGACGGATTCGCGATGACTAACGCGGCAGGCGGCGTTGCGTTCGACATGAACGGAGACGGACATAAAGAACTGGTGTCCTGGATTGCTGCCGGATCAGACGACGCATGGTTGGTTCTTGATCGAAATGGAAATGGCGTAATCGACAACGCGACTGAGCTCTTCGGGAATTATACACCGCAGACTCCGACAAGAGTTCAGCCCAACGGTTTCATCGCTCTGGCTGAGTTCGATAAAGTAGCGAATGGCGGCAACGCTGACGGCGTGATTGATCAACGGGACGCGATCTTTGCAACCCTGCTCTTGTGGCGAGATGCAAACCATAACGGTATATCAGAGCCAAGCGAACTATATACACTGCCGGCATTGGGAGTGGCATCCATAGATCTTGATTACAAAGAATCAAGACGAGCCGATCAGTTCGGCAACAGGTTTCGATACCGATCGAAAATACTAGATGCACACGGCGATCATCTAGGCAGGTGGGCGTGGGACGTGTACCTCGTCCCGTTGCGCTGACAATCAGTTGCTCCAACGATCCTCCAATTCACTGACTCGACTGTTTGGTGTCCGCTCTGGAAGAAGAACGTTCAGCTAGTGAGAGTATCCAATGCCGCCAAGCTTGTTGATGTTCATCCAAGGACGATCTATCGGTATATTGAGGAAGGATTGGTGCACACAGTCCAAATAGTTGGCAAGACATATCGCGTGTGTGGTGATTGCCTATACCGTCAACGGTGGGATAGTTGAACAACCTTGATTGAAATATCGTGACATATGTGACATTTCGCATTGCTTCCGGTGACGAGTCAGGATACTCTGCTCACAATCTTTTAGTCTGTAGTTGTCGACACAGAATATATGTTGTGACTACGACCGGCATCAACTTGGATCTCGTGTGGAGGTTTTATGATATCGCGATGGTTTCCTCGCAGTCGAATGGCTCTGATTATCACTTTGGTAGCCCTATGCGCGCTCGTTCTGGTCGTCGGCGCTTCCCGAAAGACCGGGAACGGGTCGGGGAAACAAAGTGGAACTCCACATATGGAGCGGTTTACGCCGCGAGTCGAAAACAAGACTCACTCATTTGAAATTACACGAGCAAGACGAAATCCAGACATTGACGCAGGCCCGGAGCTATCGCTTCGAAATGGGTATGAGAAAAATATTACGGCCTTCGCAGTGTCCATTAATGGCCTGATAACTATGAGCGATTTTGCTTATAGTGAGAATGAAGATCACCGTACGATTGTTCGTGGAGCTGTCTATACAAGCTTATTCGGATGTGGACGTCGCTCCGTCGATCTCGCGGGCGGCGCACGAGAAGACTTCGATATCAGAATTCTTGCCGTCCTATTTGATGATAAGAGTAGTGATGGAGATGACAAAGGGATTGCATTCCTTCTTGATAATCGACGGAAAAGCAAACGAATACTTACGCGTATTCTTGATAAGTTAAATGCAGGTCTGGACTCGCTCCAAAATATTGATGACACCGCGACTACCGAGCTGAGATCTCGAATCTTGTCTCTTTCTAGTAACCCGGACGACGCAAGCGACATAAACGATGTATTGCGCTGGCTCGACCAATCTAACCACGGCCTAAGTCCAAGCGAAAGACTAGCAAGCGTTAGAGAAACCTGTGAGAGTCTTGTTGCCAGGTTGTGATTCCGTTTGTGGAGTACCCCCGGCTCGGATCCGATGGCAAGTTGAAGGAATTTCGTTCGCCCCATCTTGCCTCCTCGAATGTTCGACTACATGCTGCCAAGTTCTTGTTTAAGAGGCGCTATGATAAGAATGAGATTTGTAAATGCCCTAGTGCTGCTACTCTTTGTAATGTGGACATCGCGTAGCGTCAGTGCAGATTGTTCTAGTTCCTGGTACAACGCCGGGGACGGCGATAACCTTCCTGCGTGTGGAGTAGAAACCGGGTACCGCTTTCTAAAAGTATCGACTTGGTATATCCAATGGTATTGCGACCCGAATGGCTATAGAGGGTTTCTGAATGACGCGACGGGGGAATGTGGATGCGCGAGTGGAGCCTGTTGCCAGTATTTGAAGCACCGTTTATCGATGCAGATCCAACATCAAGGACGTACCGGTATTGGGCGCAGAAGACCCGAGTCGCTCATTGTGGTTCACCTTGCAGCTACGAAGAAAGAGTGTGGCACGTAGTCGCTCCACCTGATTGTTGCACCGGCACAATCGCTGGCGGCGGTGGAGGCGGTCCCTGCTCGCGAGGTGAATTTACCTGCGACCCTGGGTACTGCTGGGATGACTCTGTTTGTGATTGTGTCTACTGTGGCAGCCCTATACTAATAGACATACTCGACAACGGCTTCGATCTCACAAATGCGGTAGGCGGAGTGAATTTCGACCTCAATAGTGATGGTATAGCAGAACATCTCTCCTGGACCTCAGTTGCTTCAGATGATGCGTTCCTTGCGCTCGATCGCAATGGCAACGGGACAATAGATAACGGCAGTGAATTGTTCGGTAACTTCACCCCCCAGCCTACGGTCGTACATCCCAATGGATTTCTTGCCCTAGCCGAGTTTGACAAACCTAACACCGGTGGCAACGGCGATGGCGTGATCGATCGTCGCGATGCGATCTTTTCATCACTACGTTTGTGGCAGGATACTAACCATAACGGCGTATCGGAGCCGAGTGAGCTCCATACGCTGCCATCGCTTGGGGTCTATGCAATCAGTCTTGACTACAGGGAAGCGAGACGAACTGATCAGTACGGTAACCAGTTCCGTTATCGGGCAAAGGTGTTAGATGCCGATGGCGCGCACATTGGGCACTGGGCGTGGGATGTTTTCTTGGTCATTGGTCACTAGCACGCAAGTCGGAACACCGGATAACCTAGCGTTTCTCAGCCATCTCAATTGCTTGCAGCATCGCCCGAGCCTTGTTCACCGTTTCGACATACTCGGTTTCTGGAACTGAATCCGCTACGATCCCCGCCCCAGCCTGAAAGTAAGCCTGGCCACCTTTTGTTACAATCGTGCGAATCGCTATACACGAGTCGAGGTTTCCGGAATAGTCCAGATACATCACCGCTCCCGCATAAACACCTCGGCGAGTCGGCTCCAGCTCGTCGATGATTTCCATTGCGCGAATCTTTGGAGCGCCGCTCACCGTGCCCGCAGGAAAGCACGCCGCTAGCGCGTCGAAGCGATCCATCCCGGCTCTCAGCCGTGCTTTGATCGAGGACACCAGGTGCATAACGTGAGAGTAGCGTTCGACGATCATCAGATCGGTGACTTCGACTGATCCGTAATCTGCCACTCGGCCAAGATCATTCCGGCCCAGATCGACGAGCATTATGTGTTCGGCTACTTCTTTTTCATCGGCTCGCATTTCTTCGCCGAGCAGCACGTCTTCGGTGTCAGTAGCTCCACGCGGCCGGGTTCCGGCAATGGGGCGATACTCGATTCGGCGCCCTGTCGCTCGCACCAGCATCTCCGGCGAAGCGCCGATGATCGACTGGTCCGTGATCTTCAGAAAGAACATGTAAGGCGACGGGTTCACCACTCGTAACGCGCGATAGACTTCAAACGGATGCGCGCCAAGCTCAACTTCGAAGCGCTGCGACAACACGACCTGGAATATGTCGCCGGCCGCGATGTGTTCCTTGGCCGCCGTTACTGCCTGCTCGAACTTCTCTTTGCTCATGTTAGAGCGAACGCGGCCGGCCGCAGAGCCGTACTGTCGCTGTTCCGGCGCGGGCAACGGCTCAATCGGGTCCTCGAGCCGGGCCTCCATTCCTTCGATGTCGTCGATCGCCTGTTGATATTCAGACTCGAGACCATCGGTCCTGCCGTCGGTGAACACGTTGGCGATAACATGAATCTGGTGACGCACGTGATCGAAGACCAGGAGCCGAGAGAAGAACATCATCACCCCATCGTCAATACCGATGTCATCTGTGTGGGCATCAGGAATCTTCTCGAACCAACGTGCCGCATCGTAACTCAGGTATCCCACCGCTCCGGAAACAAAGGGAGGCAAATCCGGGAAGCGCACCGGGATGTAGTTGCCGGACAGACGGCGGAGCACCGTCAGCATCGGCTGATCAGTTTGTTCGTTATCAGGCCGTTCGTTATCAGACCGTCTCTCGATCGTAACTTTCCCGGCGCGGCTGCGCACGATTGTCTCAGGCTCGAATCCGAGGAATGAGTAGCGCGCGACTTTTTCTCCTCCCTCTACCGATTCGAGAAGGAATGAGTAAGGGCTGAGCCGTTCGATCTTGAGGTAAGCGGCCACCGGAGTAAGCAGGTCCGCCATCACGCGCTTTACCACGGGGACTACCGTGCCTTCGGCGGTAAGCTTCAAGAAGTCTTGATATGTTTGCGGTGTGAGATTGCTCATTTCGAGGCGTCGACTTTTCGGCTAATGGTAGCACTGGCCGACAATCTCTAACAACGTTTTGGATCTGACTGGGCGTTGAATGTACCGTAGACTGTCCAGTCTGCGGACTGCGTGGTTACTAACTGAATTCGCAGAGCGCCGCAGACTGGCCAGTCTACGTACATTCATCTGCCGATTTCGGGTGAGCGAATTTAAGTGAGGTACGTTTCTCGAACAACCTGATCATTTAGCATGCCTTCAAAAGCGACGCGACCGTTTTCGAGAACGTAAGTAGTCGATTTGCGAGCTCCGTTAGTTCCCACAAAGGCGGACTGAAAATAAGACCATAGTCGTAACGAGACAAGTCTCTCGCCCGTATTCAGCAATGCCGCTGTCTTAATGCGGCGGCATCGGAGCAGTCGTCGACCACAGGAAATGGCTCGGGCTTGCCAGGTTGCGTTGACGCTGCAGATCTTGTCGTAGTTTAATTGGGTATCGAATAGTGCGGAGACATGACCAGTTGACAAAGCTTCCCAGGCTGAAGAGAAGTTCTCGATCGCGAGTCATAGCGCTCGCGATGTTATGCCTGATCGCACACGCGGCCTTTGTCAGCGTTACCCATCACCACCCTTCGCGCCCGCAACTTGCGGCGCACGCAGCAGCGAGCTTCATCGCAAACGATGCTAGAGGCTCCAACACGGCTCCGGATTCGAACAGCGACTCCCACTGTCTATCGTGCAGACTGCAACGTAATTTCGTTTCGAACATCGGGACTAGCGCTGTAGTCGTCCAACCGCTGGAACAGGTTTCGATTCGCGAAACCATCCTATGCGCACCCTACTCGAAGGGTTCATCTCTCCTCTTGTTTGGCCGCGCCCCTCCTGCGTGAAAGAACAATTCGCCTGATCGATGTGTCCGTCGAGGTCCTTGAAACTCTGGCGCGCTATCCGTTCGCGCGCCGGCTTGAGCAACGACCATTAAGGACCTTTGAGAATTCACCGAATTGGACATTGATTACAAGAAGTCCAGCCTTTGATCAAAGGCGGAGGGACTCTGTCATCAACCTTTCACTCATTCAAAGGAGAGATTTGCTATGCAACCAGGAAAATTTGTTGCTGTCGCCTTGAAGTCGTTTCGAAGTGCGTGCGTCTCAGTTCTGCTGGTTTTGACTGCGTCGTCACTGACCGGCCTGCCGATCACTTTTGGTCAATCACTCGGTGCGGGAACTGTCGACGGAACTGTAACCGACCCAAGCGGGGCGGTGATTCCGGGCGCAAGCGTTGGGATTGAGAATCGAGTTACCGGCTACAAGCGCACGATGAACACGGATGCGAACGGTAGCTTTCGCTTCGATAACATCCCGCCGAACAAATACGCACTCAGCGTGTCAGCGCAGGGGTTCAGCGCGGTCCAACAGACGGTTGATGTTCGCTCCGCGGTCCCTCAGAGTTTGAAGATCCCGCTCATCGTCGCGGGCACATCGGCGACCGTTGAGGTGTCGAGTGCCGCCGACTTGGTCGAGAATGTTCCTACGGCTCATAACGACGTAGACCAATCACTAATAGGCAGGATGGTTCTCACGACGCCGGGCGGTGGGTTGAGTGACGTTATCACCCAATCCTCACCCAACGCAGTTCGAGACTCAAACGGGTTCTTTCACCCGCTTGGCGATCACGCGCAATCTTCAATATCGCTGGATAACCAGCCGATCAGCGACCAACAGAGCAAGGCTTTCTCAACTCAACTTCCCGTCAACGCCATTCAGTCGCTCGAAGTGATAACTGGTGGACCGCCAGCGGAGTACGGCGACAAGACGAGTCTGGTGATCAACGCCATCACCAAATCGGGACTCGGCGTTACCCGGCCGTTTGGTAGCCTTTCGGCAATGTACGGCTCCTTCGGTACGACGCAGGAGCAGGCGACATTCGGATTTGGAAACAAAAAGGTCGGCAATTTCACGGCGTTCGATTTCGAGCGTTCGAGTCGTTTTCTCGATCCACCAGAATTCACTGCGCTGCATGACCGGGGCAAGTCCGCGACAATCTTTAACCGGTTTGACTATAGCCCCGGCCCCAACGATTCGCTGCACTTGAATGCTTATTTCGCGCGAAACTTCTTTCAAATAGCAAACACCTTCGACCAGCAAGCTCTCGGACAAGACCAGCGTCAACTCGTCCACACTATCAACATTGCGCCGGGGTACGTGCACACGTTCAGCCAGTCGCTTTTGCTCACCATCAACCCGTTCTATCGACTCGATGTGGTCAAGTACTTTCCAAGCGCCAATCCGTTTTCAGATGAGACCCAGACAATCTCACAATCGCGCCGGCTCAACAACGTCGGTATCAAGGCCGATGTCGCTTACAACCACAGGATTCACAACGTGAAGGTTGGTGTTCAGGTGCAGCACACCTTCCTGACCGAAGGCTTTCAATTCGGGATCACCGATCCGGCATTCAATGATCCAACAAGCGAGGGCTTCATCCCGGGTCTCGCGCCCTTCGACCTGACGCGCGGAGGGCACTTGTTTACTTTTCGCGGCCATACCGATGTTAAGCAAGAGGCAGTATATGCCCAGGACCTGATGACGATTCACGACCTGTCGTTAAATCTTGGGGTCCGGTTCGACAATTACAACGGCATCAGCCACGGCAACCTTTGGCAACCGAGACTCGGTGTTGCCTATCACGTGAAGCCTAGCAACACCGTGCTGCGCTTCGCATATACTCGAACATTCGAGACTCCTTACAATGAGAATCTGATCCTGTCGAGCGCCGCCGGAGCGGGTGGATTGGCAGACGGGATTCTCGGTGGTGCAACCTCCCAACCGCTACAGCCGGGCCGGCGAAATCAGTTCAATACCGGAATCCAACAGGGAATTGGGCGGTATATCATCATTGACGCGGATTACTTCTGGAAGTACACGACCAACGCGTACGACTTCAATGTCATTCTCAATTCGCCTATCGCATTTCCCATTTCATGGAGTAAGTCGAAGCTTGATGGAGTCGCGGTTCGAGTTAGTCTCGCAGAGTACAAAGGTCTGTCGGCATTCTTTGTAGCAGGGCACACACGAGCGCGCTACTTCCCGCCCGAGACCGGTGGTTTGTTCTTCAATTCGGATTTGCCGGAAGGCGTCTTCCGAATAGACCACGATCAGGCGTTCCAGCAGACAACTCAGGTTCAATACCAGTTCAATCGATTCAAGGAGCTCAAACCGTACGTCGCTTTCACGTGGCGATACGATAGCGGGTTGGTCGCCGGCTCGGTTCCAGACTTCGACACCGCGCTTACGCTTACGCCGGATCAGCAATCGCAGATCGGATTGTTCTGCGGCGGTGTCTTCGCTACACCAACGCAAGGACTAACATCCTGCGGTGATTCGAATCGAGGAGCGACTCGCGTGGTCATTCCCGCGGATGGCACTGCAAACGATGACCACAACCCGCCTCGCATCGCACCGCGCCACTTGTTCGACGCCAGTGTTGGAACCGACAACCTGTTTCGCAGCGAACGCGCGAAGGTGACTTTGCGTTTGACGGGAATCAACCTGACGAATAAGGAAGCGCTGTACAACTTCCTCTCCACATTTAGCGGGACACATTTCGTGACGCCCCGAGCGTTTCAGGCGCAGGTTGGGATAACTTTCTAAGAAACCAAATTGCAGAGAGCGATCGGCAGAACGCGTGCGAGACTGGCGTCCCGGCCGCGCGGGCGACCAATACAGCTTAGAGAAGTCGGAGAGAAATTGGCGAGGTCGAGATTTGTAGAAAACCGGATAAACGTATGATCGCTCTACGTTGTGTCTGCCATTGATACGAAGCGTATCTCCAAAAACGGCAGCGCAAATGCCGAATCGACGCTGGCGTTTGATGCGCCTGCGGTGGAGGCCCATGAACCGGGCTCCTTGATGTGACCGCAAGGCGGTTAGCTTTTCCAAATAGAAATCGCCATTGTCCAATTGCGAGCGGGATGGCCAAGGCCGTCTTGCAATCTTCACGTTCGTCGCTGATAACGACCGCCAGGTTTTCTGGCACGGCGATTGTAGAATGCCAGTTGTGGTCGATCTGTGTGACCGAATAGGAGGCAGCTATGAAATCGATCAAGTCCGTAAGAAGTATCGGTATTGCACTGGCACTCTTAGTGACGCTCAGCTTTGGGGTGGCCGCGAGCGCAAGAACGGCGGGGCAGGGCGACCGCGGCAATAGATGGAGCAGGGGTCATATGACGCGTTATGCCTTTGCGCTCGGCTACAGCCGAGGATACGACGATGCATCGCAAGGCTCTTATCGCAGCTATCGAGAGGTTCAACGATGGCGTGAAGGCACCGAAGGCTGGGAGGATCCAATGGGCACTCGCAACAGCTTTCGCGACAATTTCCGAAGAGGTTTCGCGCGCGGCTTCATGGATGCCCGGAGCCACCGAAACAGACGATACACTCAAAGCGATATAGACAGAATCCGAGAGGATATCAACGACCGACGAGATCGACGACCCTGAGCCAAGAACCTTACGAAGATCGGAAGCAATTAAGAGCGTCCAAACCTGAGAAATGGCTCCAGCCGTCGGAAGAGTATCCGGGCAGGTCTTTGTCCGGCCCGGATGCTTCTTCCGGCGTCAAGTCGCACTTCTAATCGCTGTACAGTTCAGGAGATTCTCTCCAACCTCGCCCTCAGGCTTTCATAGACGGTAGCAAGTAACACAATCGACGCTTGTCTTGCGCGGCTCCCCCTTAGGAAAGTACCAGCAGCCTTACGTTGACAGGACGACAAAGTTGTTTTTCCGCCAGGAGGCTGGCGGACGTTTGAGTCCAAGATAAGTGTACAGGCCCTTCAGCAAAAACTGCTTCATCAAAAATATAACCTCCTGAATGTGTTGTCGCTCCTCGGCTGAGCGGAACATTGCCTCTGCAGTACGCCGGTCGCGGATTGTTCGGACCTTCCTGTTGCAGGCCTACACGCGGCGCCCGTATGCTTTGACGCACAAGGGGGCTCGCCAAATGAAACAATGGAAGATAACCAGGTCCCGACGGATCTTGATACTTCATCGCACATGCGCCGTCGCGTTGTTGGCCATTGTCCTTTCAGTTATCACAGCGGCGCAAACCTCTTCGACTGCGACGGGCGCGCGGGCGGAGGCGGACAACGAATATCAAACGGGCGCTGTTCTCTGGCAACAGTCGTCGGGCGAGGCGCGCGCACTGCAATACCAGGCCTTCGCGTTAGCTCGGTTGATGCTGGACCGCGGCCTGCGAATCCGTGTCAGATCAAAGCTCAAACCTGCGGTTGTCGTTGATGTCGATGAGACCGTGCTCGACAACTCGCGGTTTCAAGCCGGCCTTGTCATCAGTCGCGAAGCTTTCACTTCCGCGGCGTGGATAGCCTGGTGTAATCGCGCGAGGGCGTCGGCGATACCTGGCGCAGTTGAGTTCTTGGAGTACGCGGCATCTCGCGGTGTCACCGTCTTCTACGTTACCAATCGAGGGATACCCGAGAAGCCCGGCACAATTGCGAATCTCAGACAGCTTGGCTTTCCAAAGGTCACGGACGAAACTGTGGTGGTGAAAACAGACGTGTCCAGTAAAGAGCCGCGCCGCCAGAAGATCAGCGAGCGCTACCGGATCGTGCTCCTTTGCGGCGACAACCTTGCAGATTTCAGCATCATCTTTGAAGGCAAGGCGACTGGCGACCGCAATGCCGCTGTTGATGATGCTCGCCGGAGGTTTGGTAGTGAGTTCATCGTTTTGCCGAACCCGATGTATGGTGACTGGGAGAACGCTGTCTACGGCTACGACTCTCGGCTCAGCGAACGGGAAAAAGCGGCGCGACGAAATGCTGCTCTTAAAACACCCACTGAGCATTGAGGTTGCAAGTGCCGGAAGGTTTGGCGGATAATGAACCTAATCCACCCGAAAACTTAATAGTTAGGTATTCGGAGTCTTATTTTTTCGAGCAAGGAGTACCTGGAATGCGCGTGAACCGAACTCTCTTTCAAATTCTTGCGACGACGACCTCAGTCGTGTGTTTACTGTCCACGCTAACCGTCGCGTCAGCCACACAACGTGACGCTTCCAAAATCAGAATCAAGAACTTTGGGTGTATCAATGATAACTTCTATCGCGGCGCTCAGCCGCGTGAGGGAGACTACGCAGATCTTAGCGCCGCCGGCGTCAAGACAGTCCTTGATCTTCAAGAGGATGGTGAAGCTCATGAGCAGCAACTTGTTGAAGCGGCCGGAATGAAGTTCTACCGCATCGGATTGAGCGATAGTTCCTGGCCCTCGCCTGAGAAGGCGTCCCAGTTCCTAAAGATCGTAAACGATCCCGCGAATCAGCCCGTTTTTATCCATTGTCACGGCGGCAAACACCGCGCCGGGGTGATGACTGCAATCTACCGAATGACTCACGACGGTTGGACCGCAGATCACGCGTATGCCGAAATGAAACGGTACGATTTCGAAAGTGGTTTCGGTCACAGCGCGCTTAAGGCTTACGTATACGACTACTACTCTCATAGTAGTCAGAAGGGTATTGCTGTGTCAGCCGACAAGTAAGCGGGTGCGCAGTCAACCTGGACCAGCGAGCTGAATTACAAAGCGCCAGCGGAGTTGCACTGGCGCTTTTTTCACAGTTAGGATGAATGCTCCTTGAAGTCTCGCTTTACTACATCATCCGATTGGCGGGGCATGGCGTTGTTATCGCCTACCGAACAACTCTTTTATCACGTTTGACAGGGCCCTGTACGCGACGTGAGTACCGAACCGGCCCATAGTATTGCTTACATTTCGATCCTCGAGACGCACCCACGCGTTGGAAATTCCGGCAGTAACCAGACCTCCGGCAAGGAACGAGGCGTTGAACTGATTGTGCCCGCTATCGCTTTGAGTGACAAACACTCGGCTTACTGCATAGCTTATCCTTGCGAACCCTTTCTTATCGGAGCGAAAGTAGCGCGGGTCCTGCTTGAAGGCGCTGGCAAAAGCAAATTTTTCGAAGAAGTTTGCGGTCGTCCTAAAGGCAAAGCTGCGCGCGGCGTGGGTCATGGAGTCCACAGCGAAATCTCCTGCGGTCATGTGACGGCCGTGGTCGTTATCCGTTGCCTCGCTAAAAACTCCCGAGAGAACCGAAAGCGCATACGGCATCGGCGGCATAAAGGAGCTCCGAGCAAAGTACTTGAACTTCTGGCGGGGCGTGAGAGGCGCGACGGCATTCGGTGCGGGCGTAGCCGGCTGACTGGTGCTGGGTAGCTGGGAATTGCTCCCACTGGACTGCTCGTGGGATTCTGTTGAATTCAGACTCGTCGCAGTCGGCATCGTCGTTCCAGAGTCCTCTGCCGGAGTATTCGTGTTTGCCGGTGAAACGCGCGCAGTTGCAACTTTATTGTCTTCGCGGTTCTGCAAGTCAGCGGCAATACTGTTGGGAGCCACCATGTGGAAGATGCTGATCAGACAAACCGTAGCAGACAGCTTGAGCGTGGAGCGATAAGCGTCATAAGACATGTTCTACCTCGCTGAAACGTCGTCCACATAACGTGAGCTAGGGTAGCATGAGAGCTAAAAGATTCCAAGAGAGTAGACGTTTCGAGGCTTCGCGAAATCGCCGAGAAACGCGACATCAGGCGAGTAAGCATCTTGCGCTTATGCTAAGCTGGCTCGTCGGTTCATGATACCATTCGAAACCGGCTAACGAGGCTCATTGCTTCGGGTTGGATGGTTTGTACTAATGAAGGGCATCTCCCTAACCTGGTTTTATGCTATTGCAAGCGTAGTCCTGGTGAGTCTGGTCTCGCTGGTCGGTGTAACTACGATATTGGTGAGCGGCGAGCGATTGAAAAAGGCGATCTTCGTTATGGTCAGTCTAGCCGCCGGGGCGATGTTCGGAGACGCCTTCATTCATCTCTTGCCTGATGCGTTCGAGAACCGTCGGCCAAAAGCGCAAACCGCCTTGTATGTTCTGGCTGGGATATTCGCGTTTTTCGTGTTGGAAAAGTTTCTTCTGTGGCGACATCAGCATACGCTTGAATCGGACAACCATATACATCCAATGGGTTACATGAACCTATTCGCCGACGGCGTGCACAATTCGATCGACGGCATGATAATCGGCGCTTCATATCTGATCAGCGTCCCGATCGGAATAGCGACAACTGCGGCGGTTGTTTTCCACGAAATACCACACGAGCTTGGTAACTTTTTTATTCTGATTCACGCCGGCTTCACCAAGTCGCGGGCATTGTTCTTCAATTTCCTATCGGCTACGCTTGCGATTCTGGGAGCGATCATTGCTTTGCTGATCGGCTCGAGCGTTCAGAGTTTCGCTGAGTTCATGGTGCCGCTGGCAGCCGGCGGATTCATCTACATCGCGGGATCTGACTTGATACCTGAGCTTCACAAGGAAGCTACTCCGTCAAAGTCGTTATTGCAGCTCATTTCGATGGGAACGGGTGTCGGGCTTATGCTGTTATTGTCGCTGCTGGATTAGGTTCTGGTGTAAGCTCATCATTGGAAAACACGACGAACAGTTCACCAAAGCGGCCAGATCGGCAATGAGTGTTCTGCTTGAGACCAGGTAGCCGGATTCTTTGACCCGCAACGTCTTTGTTTCGCTATTGAGTCACGAAGAATATGTCCCACGCCCACTGGCCCACGTGTGCCCCATGGGCATCAAACACCCTTGCCCGATAGCGGAACTGGTTACCGTACTGATCCGTCCGTCTGGACTCTCTGTAGTCCAGGCTGATTGCATATACCCCGAGCGAGGGGAGTGTGTGGAGTTCGTTCGGTTCGGAGATTCCGTTGTGGTTCATGTCCTGCCAGAGACGCAACGAGGGGAAAATCGCATCTCGGCGGTCAATCTTGCCATCGCCATTTCCGCCATTTTCGGCCTTGTCGCTTTCGGCGAGAGCTAAGAATCCATTAGGACTTTCTGAGGTTGGTTGTGGGGTAAAGTTCCCAAACAGCTCGGTGCCGTCGTCGATCGTACCGTTGCCGTTTCGGTCAAGTACCACAAAAGCATCGTCCGAGCCCCCTGCAGTCCAGGATACGTGCTCAGCAACCCCACCAGGCCGCAGATCAAAGGCAACGCCGTTAATTGCGGACGTCAGATTAATACCATCACCCAACACGTCTATCAGAATTGGACTCACCCCGCATGCAGAAGGATTGGCACTGCAATCAACGGGCGGATCGCAGTAATCGTTAAGGCTGTGACTGTAAGTCCATATTCCATCCGCTACGGTGACTGTCGTGCCGACAATCGAAACCTGTACATTGCACATACAACTAAAGCATGACTTAACCCCTGCGCCTACGGTAGTAGTGCAAGACGCTCCGCGGGCTCCATTTCCCCCGTTGCCGCCGGCTTGAAAGGAAATAGAGCTCCCAAACACGTGACACGAGTCAGCAGTAACTCCCCATTCATCAAGACCAAGACTGTTGTTTTCTATGTTGCAGGTCACATTGCATCTGTCGTCATAGTCGCAGAACCGCTGGAGAGTATCACTCGCCGCATGGTTGCCGTAAATGTGATGATTAGTGTTTTGCTGGCTCTTGCCAACGAGGGGGCCGAGCTTACCCACCGCCAGGCAGCTCGAAGGTGTAACCTCTCGACTAGGTCTGATGTTCATGTCGAGATCGAAGGTTTCGGAGATTCCACGACAATAGGGATAGCTGCATGAGAGCGGATCGCAAGCTCCGAGATCGCGATCGCACACTGTCGCAGGGACAACACTGGATGTCCTAGAGTTTCCTGGTAACAACTCCCCGGAACGGGTCCAGTCGCCGGGCCACTTTACGTCCCGTTCTCTCTGTTCATTCACGGAACTGCCGCCGATCTTTCTCGCGCTGGCGGCGGCAAACTCCAGGTATTTATCTGACCTGACATATTTCGACCAATGCGACCTCACCGGTGGGCGCGTCTCGTAGAATGCTTGAGTCAGGATCGACTGCCCTACAACATTATCCGCGAATTCAATGTTAGGCACCGAGTTGGACTGAGCGGCGTCGTGGTAAAGGAGCATCGCTCGGTAACTTCGCTCCCGCCCGTCCATTTTGACGGTCACCGCATAGGACGTGTATCTGTCTACGTCGGTCATTCGATCGCCCACGTACTTCAGAAGGTTTCTTACCGTGTCGTGCTCCCAATCCTCGAGCATAGTCTTTTGATAGTGACTGAGTTCCCACCTGGCTTCGTATGCTACGTGTTGAGGACCATCATCGTGGCTTCGCCGTGTAGGTGATGATCGTATGAGGTAACCAGTCGGTTTTGTAATAAGATCTCCGTAGGCCTTGTCCAATATTTCATTGATCGGTCCGGTATGGATGTCTTGAAGTTCAAATCGAACCTCATCTTCAGATTTGTAGGTACTTTTATGGAGTACCGCGCTAAAAGCGTGGCCGGCTTTTATGTACAGGGCGAGTCTACCGTAGGCGAGTGTCAACAGGCTCTCCGCGTTGTCGATAACAGATTCGATCGACTTGCGTGCGGGTTGTAACGGTTTGACCTCACGCTCTGTTTGGGAAAAGGCGATTGATCGCAGTGCAAAGCTTGCGATGAAGACCGATACCGTAAGAATTCTTCGTCGATTTCTCATGACTACCCCTCCTCTAAATTGAACTATCGTCGGGTCAACGTGGTCATCAAGTCTGTAGCAGCAATACCAAGCCGGATTCTCGCGTCTCGGACAGCTGCCTTGCTAGACGCTCTATTGTTGTGACGCCGGCTTTACTTCGCGTCGGCTTTGGGTTAGCGCTCGATCAATCAAACTCATGAAGTCTTCCAAGTTTTTCATTCCTCTTACTAACCTTCCGTTGATGAAGAATGTAGGCGTGCCCTGAACTTCGGCCAGTGCGGCTTGCTGAATATCCCTCCTAATAACCGCTGCGCTATTTTCGCTAGCGAGGCAGGCCTTGAAGACATCAGTTCTTAGCCCAAGATCAACTGCGTACTTATTCAGCGCCTGTTCAGACAAGTCGCTCGAGCTGAATAGAGTGTCGTGGTATTCCCAAAACTTTCCCTGCTCGCTCGCACATACTGAGGCTTGAGCTGCTTTGAAGGCGTCTGGATGGATCGGAAGCGGAAGTTGTTTGAAAACCCACTTAACACTTGAACCATAAACTTGCATCAAACTCTTCAGGCTAAGGGCAGCCTCCTTACAATAGGGACATTGAAAATCCGAAAACTCCACAATGGTCACTGGAGCATCTCGCTGTCCTTTTGATGGTCCTTCCGCATTGATTGCTGAAGACAGCGGAACTGGCTCAGAAAGCAGGGTCTCGATCTTTGTCCTGCCCATGATCTCCGAGATCCCTGCCTGGTACCTTTCAAGCTTTAGTCGACTCTCAAGGTCCAGCTTGATTCGCTGCTTTGCCTCATCCTCATCCATGTTTTCCAAGGTGCCGAGATTATCAGCGTAGCGTTGGTCGATATCACTTTGTCTAACCTCCACTCTATTGGGCAATAGTTGCGCCTTGAGTTCTTCCTTGGTAATGCCTCTTTTTTCGGCTTCGCCCTTGAGTACCAGCTGGATTACAAGGTGTTCGAGTGCTTTCTTCCGAAGGTTATAGATTCTCTCTTGCAAACTGTACAGTTGAGGACCTATTGCTTCGTCGATCTCCCGTTGTGTGATCACATGGCTGCCATTGATGACGGCTGCTACATCGCTCCCGTCTTTTCTCTTTTGATCCGCCGTTGTCACCTGGCCACCGGTCCTTACACATTGGGAGAGGCCTACACTCGCATCGCCAGAGATAAGAATCAGTAGAATAAAGGCCAAGGCATTGAATGCCATCATTTTCACACTCACCTCCAATGCTCCCAGCTGTGCGGTTGTAGAGAGACCCTTAGCTCTCGGTAATCATTATGATCAGCTTGTAGCTGTCAGGTGACCCGGGCGTTCCCCAGATGTCTATCCAGCCGGTTACGCTACCGTCGGTGTACGCAATTGAGAAGTTACCATTGCCGGAGCCTCCGCCGACAATCGTGCACCCACTGCTGCGAACCTGTTGTTCTACGCTGTTCTTGATTCTCTCGAGAAGTGGAGACTGGTCACCCTCGCGGATTCTAAGGTCCGCGCTGTCGTCGCGATGATAGATTCGCCGACTTCCGAAGGCCGATGAGGTCTCCGCGCTCGAGACGCTTATTCCTGCATTGGGATCGAGTTGATCATAACCCTTCCGGATTACTTCCGCAGCGGAGAAGGTAGAAAGAAAGCGGCTCTTTGATTCCGGAGCCCTGGTGCAGCTGCTGAGTAACAGAGCGGCTGCAACGCCATTGCATAGAAAGAGTCTCTGCTTCATAGCTTATCTTTTTCACCAAACTGCTTAGGAATGTCGATTACGGACGAACTTGAGGCGGGCCCAGTATTCAATAGAAGCTATTTCAAGTCAATCGGAAAAGAGTGGCCTAACTTACTCTTCGTGGCCAATCGTCCTATTTTCTGACGTGCGATTCGTGCTTCTTGTCTCGGGTGAGCCTTCGGCGAGGGACCTGCGATACTGGTAAGGCGTCACTCCGTAACTTTTCTTGAACTGTCGCGCAAAGTGGCTGCGGTCCTGCATTCCCACTCGCACCCTTATTTCCTTTATGCTCAAAGAAGTGGTTCTCAGTAGGTCGCGGGCTCTTTCAAGTCTGCGCATTTTGACATATTGAATGGCCGGCATCCCGAGCTGAGTTCTGAATAGATGGTGCAAGCGAGATCGAGAAAGCTTTACCGACTGAGCCATCTGTTCGAGTGTTAGCTCTCGGTCTAAGTTGGAATTGATGTAGTTCAGTACCTTTTGGATTGTCGGTAGCATTCTGTGCGAGCCGCCGAATTCTGCCAGCTGTCTTTTTCGGACGGCGGATTCAATGTACCCGCGAGGTGCCTCTGAAATAAGAACCCTTCGGTGCAATCTCCTTGTTCACAAAACCTCTTGATCGATTCGAGATTTGCGTAAAGCTGCGATCTCGGACTCTGACTCCTGCTCATAGCGCGTGCTTTTCTACGGCCCACAGGAGAGAGTTTGGATTAATCGGCTTAAGCAATACTTCATCAGCGCCGGCGGCCAGTGCTTCGTCTGTTCCTTCAGCGCTGCCGGTTACCATCACTACGGCGGTGGTCCTGCGGTGTTCAAGCGCTCTGATAAATCTCACGAGCTGTAACCCGTCTATTCCAGGCACGTGATGGCCCAAAATTACCACGTCGTAGTGTTCCTTACGGACAAGTCGGTCCATCGCGCACTCTCCATTGCTACAGGCAGCAACGTACCATCCGCGCTTTTGAAACATCTCCGCGAACAATGTTGCAATGATCTCCGAACCGTCTATAATGAGCATCGATTTCATCGCGTTGGACTGCGTGGTGAAGAAAGGAGAGGGAACGCCTTGCGGTTCGACCTTCCTGGGTAGAGCTCGTCCGCGAGACGTCCCCTCTCTAACCGCTAAGGAGAAACGAGATGACGTGGGACTCACCGTGTCGCCAATGCTTCTGCGACGACCCGGCAATTTTCCCGACTATCGCTGCTACCACCGTTCCGCAGCACCGAACGAGAATTCGCGGTTGTACGTTTTCTCTCAAACCGTTGAGCGGCGCCTGCCGGGTGTGATAAAAACGCAACCGGGGACAGCTGGGAATCGCGCCGGCGCTCTGAGTTACGGCTTGAACCCAGTCCGGCTGTTATTTCGAGCGCGAGCTGAGTATTTCAGGCGAGCGTTATCTTAATACCATTCGCCGAACGCTGTCAACTAGTATTTTCAGAGGAGTACCAGAATATTGGCCAGACCAAATGTAAAAGCAGCCCCGAGGAGAACCGGCATGCC